>ENA-UOTX01000360-UOTX01000360.1-compost-metagenome-genome-assembly--contig:-NODE-360-length-49838-cov-9.685055_pt1 | contig 49838 bp, 27 predicted proteins | sample MGYA00238143_ERZ746982 | MGnify/ENA primary metagenome ERZ746982 (study PRJEB28758, sample SAMN06268862) | compost metagenome | isolation source: single cell | place: USA: California, Emeryville, Joint... | reverse complement strand
AGAACACCGATTAAGTTGCGGACTAAATTCAGTGCTTTTAAATTTGTCCATTGCTTGTTCTTACACAAGCTAATCACGACATTAGCCTCTTTCTGATGTGAAATTCCATAAGGATCATATATTAATGAAAAAAATCAGTTCTGTAGCAGTGAAGTATTTCAAACGTTTTTTCCTTAAGCTCGAGATTGTAATGAATAATTTGATTATCCTTGCACATATGCCATTTTTCAAAGACAAATTATATGAATCGCTAATTTTTCTCATTTAATCATCAAATTCGCTTGGTCTTAAGTCATAATTTTTATGAATCATAGGTGTATGTGTCTTTCTCATATCCTGACAGCTTCTTTATAGGGAATTTTTTTTCATTAGAGAATCTTTAACGGAGGAGAATGGGACCTTTTTCTATTCGCAGATGATTCCCTCTTAGGCGATTTTGATCTTTTTCGTTGGTCTGCGGCTCTTCCTCTCTGATTGGAACCATCATTTGCGTCGTCACCATGAGTTTGTGCGGACGAGCTGGAGTCATAGCCATCCGCAGAGTCAAATAGTTTGTGGCGGGGCATCAACTTGAAGAATTTCTTCAATTGCTTGTATTCTTCTTCATCGTCATCATCCACGACTTTCTTCTTCGGAATATTCGCTTGCTTCTCTTTTTTGGGCTCTACATAATAGTCCGCCGAGTTAAATCTCTTATACTTCAGGACCTTCCCATCGTCTGAATCAGCGCTAGCATCACGAGACAGATCCCGAATATCTTTATTAAAATCCTCTTCTTCCTCCGCGTCAGAGAATACAAAAGTGCCTTTCTTCCTTCCTCTAATAATCTTTCTATTCAACGCATGGCCCAATTCTCTGTTCTTCTCTTCAATGGCCTGTATTTCCTTCTGAGTCTCCTCATTCTTAGCATTTACTGCCTTAGCGTTCACTGCTACCAACTGGTTCCAGGCCTCTCCGTACTTCCTCGCCAACTTCAAATCCTGTAATTCAGTAAAGCGACCCACAATATGCACGCTTCTGGTTGCAAAGAGCCCGACATTCGCTCCTTTCACCTTAATGCCTTGACACCTTTAGATTTGTTGAATACGACTTGAGATTGGACCAGGTAGCTGTCTCCGTCTTTGACTCCGAGCGGATTCGTTACACAATATTCAAATGTCAATTGCTTGTTCTCGTCAACGTTTCCAATGTTACTTTTCCAAAGATTCTTCATCGGGTTAAGCAGGCGCTCATCTTCGTTTCGAAACCCACTCCTTGTGCTAACTGAAGCGAGACGTTGACGCCGGTAGCGATGACTTGATCCGCGAAGATATCGTCCATGTTATCGTCGACTTGAGAGGAAGAAATTCGAAGAATCTGTCCGTTGGTTTTGTCGCAAAGCACGCCCAAGGCCTCTACATCGCATTCAGAGCCCTTGAGAGTGATGTTATTGACAGTTACCCCAAGTTTCTTCGCGAGGTCAGCAGCTTCAGTATAAAACTTAGTGTCTTTGTCTCTGAGGTCTAATCTTCCTACTCCGATATTAGCAAGGCCATCCGTGCAAGCGACAATAGTAGAGCCAGGGCCAAAACCGACTTGCAAGTCCCTACGAAATTGCAATACCTGGACCTAACGCGGTAAGTCCGTCGGCAACTCTAGTTTTCAATATGTGCGATAGCTTTTCATAGGTCTTACCGATAGCATCTGGTTCTATGATATCATAAGCCTGAGCTCCTTGCTTAAGAAGAGCGCCAAAATCATTTAGAGTTGCATTATCACTTATTTTGAACTATTGCCGCCTCCATTAACTTCAACAACGTCATCGAAAAACACCAGGACGACCCTCCTCTGAGGATTTTTATCCTTCTCAGCGTCGATTTGAGCTCGAATGGCTTTAGTTATGCTCATTATTCGTGATACGCAGTTCATACTACCACTATAATCAATACAAACTATAAGCGCAGTTTCTTGTTCCGTTTTGTCTCGTGTTTGTGTTTTGCGGATTTTCAAGCAGATAGAACATCTCGTCTCCTTGAGGCAGTTGATTTGGCTGGACTTGGATCTCTTGGTGGTTGCCACAGAATTCACAGATCCAAACGTTAGCGTCCTTATTCAAATCCTCAATCTTAAGGAAACGTTGCTTCTCGATCTCATCAGCGTCGAGTTTGATTGTCATCAGACCAGCGGTGAGTTCAGCGATTTTCTTCTCGTATTCTGGAATGGCGAAGATAGAGCCCTTGCTGAAGTGTGTCAGCATGGCGACACAGGTTTTGCATTGGATTGGTGCGAAATTTACAGTTTTATCTGCAGTGAAGTCTTTTAGTGATGCAAAACGAAGTGACAGCACATTTGGGTCAACATGGACCTTCTTGCTGGGTTTGCTATCGATTTTCTGCTGTGGTACTTAAAGATAAGGTGCTGTGGGTCTCATCAGAATAATTCATTAATTAATTAAGTGACTGAGATTTTTTATCGTGACCAGAATTTAATGTGCCGGGTTAATCTGATGCTTTCAGAATACAGGGCTCCTCCTGCTCTTTTAACAATTGATTCCATTCAACCGTTTCTTTAAATTGGAGTACTTAATGACCCTGTTCAAGCTACTCTTCGGCCTCTTAATAGCTTTTTACTCTCATTGGGTATAATTTATTCAAATTCAACACTTGAGATGACCAGATTGAACATTTCGTTAATTCTCTGCTTGTTTCATAAGGAAGCGAAACGAAGTGACTCAGGAAAGCTCTCACTTAACTCTTTAACATAGGAGTTCTTTATTCCAGGGAAATAAAATATTCACTCAATTTCTATTCATACTAAGACGCTATATTGATAATAGAGAATACAACTCATTTTTACGAAAAAGTAGCTTTGAATGCATTAGCTCTCTTCTAATATTTTCACTGTTTTTTTATCATTTGTATATAAAGGCTTCGGCTTTCTCTCGACCTCAGGGTCTGCTTTCGGCAGATCATTGTTGATTAAACCCACCTTTCCTCCATCGATTTTCTGTTCATTCGTTTCATCCTTTGTAGAGATTGTATCCGAGGATTTCAGCTTTTTCTCACCCTCAGCGTCTGCCTTTGGCTGATCAGTTTGAATAGTAATAACCTCTGCTACGTCGATGTTTTGTTTATTTGTTTTAACGTCGCCTTTTCCAGCAATAAGCCCGAATTCCTCCATCGCAGGATGCGTGAGTATCGTCTCCCAATCTGCGCGCTTATCTTCCTCATATTCCAGCATCGAGCGCAGGAGATCCTCTACCACTTTCGGGATGCTTTTGGGAAAAACTAGCGGTTGACTTCCTGTTTTCTGCACAAGTGCGAAGCTCGTGGGCCCGTCCCATGGTCTCTTCCCAAAAATCAACTCATACGTCACGACGCCCATGGCCCAGATGTCGCATTTGAATGAATACGGCGCTAATTTCAGCAACTGAGGAGACATATAAGCCACAGTTCCAAGTTTCGTTTGGTCCCGTAATTGTCCTTTAGTGTCATCCAATACAAACTTAGCAAAGCCAAAGTCCGCAAGTATGGCTTTACCCTCTTTCATCAGAATGTTTTCAGGTTTTATATCGCGATGCATCACTGCGATTTTCTCTCCAGTGCGGTTTTTTAAATTGATATCGCAAAGTGCTTGCGCGATCTGAGTAAGAATCTGAAGGGCCTTTCTCACTGAAAGTGTGCCACCCTGTTTCATTACGTAAGTTCTAAGGTTTCCTTCCTCGCAGTACGCTGTTATGATATAGATATTTCCAGATGAAGACCTTACTGCATCCCGAAATTCAAGAAGATGCTCTCCTTTGAGTTGCCGAAGGACTTCGATTTCTTTGAGAGCTGCTTGCAAGTGTCTGGTACTGCTTTTGCTAATATAGGTTTTCGGAATCAGTTTAATAGCTACAAAGTTCCTGGGATTCTTTATTTCCCAGCCTTTGAAGACAATACCGAAGGATCCGGTCCCAAGAGCTGGACTATTGCAGTCGTAGGCCCAATCTGCGACTTGTTTTATTATTCGCTGGTCTTTTGGCTTCTGCAGAGGCTCGGTTGTCATATTGGATTCCACGGATTCCATGGTTTTAACAATCGCCTAGAAATTTACTTGTTCACCTTGAGAATTAATTGATTAAATCAAGAGATAGGAATCTCCTGATTTGATTTTGATTAGGATTTCTTGAGTTTGGGCTAGAATTTGCCTTCACGCCAGAAAGTCCGATAGAACAAGCTTATTCTGTCTTGAAATGAAGTAATAATACCTTTAGCCAAGCTGTTGCTTTAATTAGATAAGTTACTTCCTCATTATAATTATGAATTGGTATGATTTTGCGGTTTAATGTGAGAATAGAAGAGCAAATAAGTGGTCTGAACTCCTGCGGTCTCTGTGGCACTCATGTTTTCTTAACAAAGAGAGAGGATCAAAAAAAGGTCTTCCAATCAGTAAAAACTTTTAATTTGCTGATCTAACAGTTCTAATGACCGAACATAAATACCATAATTTATGAGATCAGGGGTTGAGGAACCAAATAGCTCTAAATGTTAGGGTGCCTGGCTAAATCTAAGAAAACTTGAGCTATCAAAGACGAAGTTTGAAGATGAGGAAACAATCGCGTAAAGAGTGAAAATCTGTCCGAAGAACCTTGAAATACTCAATTTAGTCATAAAGCTATCTTCTAATAGGGCAACTCAGCAGAAAAATGGTTTGGATAAAACTAACGACGCTCGAATTGTCATGTCATGAGATCGCTGCGGCAAAGCATTAATAGAAAGATGGTCAACTATTCCATTATGGTGCGATAACACGTAATTTAGTCATTGCGCTTCTCTCTCTGAGATAAGCAAGAGAATGATAATCTAACATATTGATGATTCAGTGATTGGCCTAATCACATGAAAATATGAACAACGGCACAATCCTAAATCATTTTCCGAATCACATGTCTCAAATTTTAGTCGTGAAGTAAAGTTTTATATCTCAGAAAATTTTTCATTTTCAAAATAGGATCCGAAATGTACCATTTTGAGATTTCATAGATAAAAGGAGAGAAAGTTCTCAAAGGTCTTAGAGCTTTCATCTCATAGTTGAGAATCTCCCAGCACAGTATCGCTAGAAGCTTAGATTTGTATAATTTAGAGTATTATGAAAAGAAAGGCCTCAATTTTATGTTTGTGGAAATAAGCGAACGAATTGTTTAAACAAAGTTTTACAAAATAATTGCCGGTTCTAAATGTATTTTAATGGATTTAATAGTTTTTCAATTTTGCTTGAAGCCAGAAAAGCAACTTTTGCACATTCTTGATGTGCGATTTTGTCTTGAAAGCCAGAAATATTTTATATCAGTGCATCTTCTAGTCGAAAAATATCGAAGATCGAGCAGCGAAGGCATTAGCCACCAATGTATCTTGGGAAAGCCTTGAGGAAATCAAACTAGAAAGCAAGACGATACGATTGAAGAAGCAAGTGTGAAAGGACTCATAGAAAGTAGCAATAATTTGCCGGCGCAGAGTTTATTTGATTAACTGTGGGGCCAATTCAGTAAAACTCTATGAAATTCAACAGACATATTAAATATCTCTCAGGGAATACCCTTTCATAGCAAATACTACAAATTTTCGCAACAAAAAATTTCAATCAATATAATGATAATAATGAGTTAATGAAAGGAAAATTTATTAATTTGTGGGGAAAAAATGGTTATAGTGTTGGCATTCCAATGATTCCAGCAAAGAGCTTTAGCATCAGGGTCTGATCGTTACAATTAATTACCTTTCTAGAGATAGATATAAATCTCAAGTTCTTATGGCAAAGTTTCATTAAATTTTCTCAGGGTGACCATTAAGCTAATTCCAGACTCATATTATATCAGTAGGCTATGAGCGGCGGTGGTCACTATAAGATACTAATTGTCGAGGATTCCTAACTGAAAACGTTAATCACGAAATTCGTCACCTGCCTCTCTCTGCAAAGTTTGTTGCCTCTTTTTTGCAGTTTTTTCAATATCCTATCCTGAATATCTGAGAGTTAATCTTCAAGATCCGAAGAAAAACTGAGATTTCACTTCTTCAAAAGTCCCCGAAAAGACTCCAACCAATTCAATATTCTAATTAAATTAACGGAAGTGGGTTTATCAATTTATTTATTAGCACATGCAGAATGAGAATTTTCTTTGCAAAGTTGGATTTGGAACGACTCTTTTTTCGAAGGCTATCCCAGACTCCTTGCTTTTCCTCGTTTGTGATTGAATAATAACTTTTGTTTAACATTATATTCTCATCGAGACCGAATAGATAATTCTATTTCAAAACTCCCAATTATGTTAACATATGGTAAAGTTCACTTATCTCTCTCACTTCCCAACCATTTTTCTCTCTAATGTTAACTCTTTAGCTTCTCTTATCCAAAACAACCACGAGATTCTATTCATAGAATCTATTTCTACAGCTCGCCAATCCATTAACTCAAGCAATGCACATTGCTCACAGTGATGAAATCTCTTAAGAACTCCCAAGTTTTTTCGTTTTTCCATCCAAATTAACAGAGTCTCTTCTCATTAGATTCTAATTGGATTTAGAAGTCCTTTCAAAGACTTCTGCTCCTGAGTTCTTAATGTAACGATTTTATTGGATTAGATATAAAATAATTAGATAGATCGAAGAAAGAATACAACGGAAATGGGTTGCGGAGCATCAAAACAAAAGAAAGAGAAAAAAAAGAAGAGTGAAGACTCCAAGCCGCCAGTTGAAATCAAAGGCACCAAGGATGAAATAAAGAAAACCTTGGAAGACCTCATCAAGAAAGAGGAAGAAGAATATAACCAGAAAGTCAAGGAAAAAGAAGAGAAAGAGAAAAAGAAAGTCGAGGAGGCTAAAAAATCCCCCAAGAAGAATGCCACGAAACCAATGACGCACAAAAAGCCAAAGGATCTCACAAAAATCAAAGTCAAGACCTTAGCATTGAGCGAGTCGAAGCTTGGTGACACTGGGGCGGAAGCCTTAGCTGAACTTGCTATCGCATTCTTTGAAGGATTCAAATTATCAAAGAATGACATCACTGCTATAGGAGCCGGTTTCTTAGCCAAGAGCACGACCTGGACGAACCTTCAAGCACTCGATTTATCGAAGAATAAAATCGGTGCTGAAGGAGCAGCCGCTCTGGCCAAGAACAACTCTTGGCCAGGCCTTAGAGAACTCAAATTGTCGAAGAGTGAGATCGGACCTGATGGAGCCGCTGCTTTGGCCCAGAACGCTTCATGGGTACAGCTCTCGTACATCAATCTCTCTGAAAATGGTGTCGGTCCAAAGGGAGCTGCGGCATTGAGCCTCAACGCTTCGTGGGTGAACCTCCAAGTCCTCCATTTGAATGTCAATCAAATTGAGGCGGAAGGAGCGACTGCTCTCGCCAAGAATATCACATGGACAAAGCTGACGACTCTCAACTTGGCTAAGAATAATATCGGACCCGAAGGAGCTGCAGCGTTAGCTCAAAATACTTCATGGGTTAACCTTAAGACCCTTGATTTGGCTTGGAATAACATAGGAGCCAAGGGAGCGACTGGATTGGCCCAAAATAAGTCATGGGTTGCCCTCGATAAACTCAAGTTGTCTTGGAATGACCTCAAAGAGGAAGGAGCGAAAGAGCTATGCAAAAATGAAGCATGGAAGGATCTGAAGGAGATCAACCTGTCAGATAACAGTATTGGCGATGAAGGTGAGAAAGCGGTGAAGGACAGGTGGAAAGAAATCAAATTAAAATTAAAAGGCTATGATGACGACGACTAGTCTAGAGAATGTCTCTAGCGAGCTAAGTCTCTATAATCGTTTTATTTTGATTCGAATTCTGCTGCACAAGTAAAAAAACTGGAGAACTAAGTAACTAAGATACATAATTGATATACCAAAAAAAATAAAATAAAACTACAACAAGATTAACTATAATGGAGTTCCTTTGAGATCAAAATGAATAGCTAAAATTCTCATTGTGCAAAGTATCAGCCTGGCAAGGCTCAAAATCAGTAAAGGATATTTTAAGGAGAAGATACGAATGATTTCCCAATTGAGATTTTAAGGTGAAATGAATTTCGAAGAGCTCGCAAACTTCAAGTCAATGTATCTGTATTTAGCTCAGCCAAATCAACTTGAATTAGACTCAAATCAATAACAAGAGAGGCAACTGCACAATACAGGCTCATTCTAGTCTTGCAATTGCATAATTTGTGAAGGCAATTGTTTTTTGAATTAATAGATACAAGTTTGTAAGTTGCTATGGCATTTTGTGCGGTTCTCAGCATTTCTTTAACAGATATATAGGTCACTAAGTCAGTAGCAAAAAAATGTGAAATACATATTTCATCAACTTCATGAAGTGAAGAGAAGGATCATTAGAAATAAGGCATTAACATATTGACTGCTGTACTTTGAAATATACTAACTCGCATAATTTATCAGTAAAATTCTACAAGGCGAGGGGATTCAAATACTAAACGATTGAATCAAGACCATGTACCTTCTGAAGATAAAGTTATTTACATGGATAAATAATAAAGGATGTTCTTGGCAGAAAACATCTTAACAAGCATTTTGTAGGATCTCCTTGGTGGTTGAATCATAGTTTTGTTGATACCATATTATGAGTTCTGCTGTTTCTATTTTATTAAATTAATCAGAGAAAATGAAATTACCGAGTTCTCAACGATATATAAAAATTTTACGGCAAACACTCGCAATTCTTGGAAAATTTGTCCTCATTCGGCGGCAGCCCACTGGATTTTCATCTGAAGACTTATGTGATTTTTCTTTCAAGGAACGCTCAAAGGAGAACCATTTGACAAAAATATCACTCAACATTGCTATTCAACGATTCCCAGATCGCCTATGATGATTAAAGGACTATGTGATGTATTTGGCGATATTTTTTGGTGAATGGGCATCAAAACTGAATTTTGAGTTTACGATCTTGGCTTCATTGTAATTTATGCATCAATTAGCCGAAGTAGTTGCAGAAATTAGAGATAATGGGTGTTTTCATTTAAATACAAACCGATTGTCATTTTGAACTGAAAGGTGCCCCAACAAAATGATTCTTGGAAGGCTGAAGCGATTCTGAGCCAAAATTCAAAGAAGCATGCTCATTCTTTTTTTCTGCGTTCCAGCTGTATCAACCATTTCCATATTCCGATCTCGATTATATTTTAATAAATTTGTTTTAAAAGTTACAAATTTAGTTAATACCGATCTCAAATTGCAAAGTCAAGATGGGTTGTGGTGCAAGCTCAAACAGTGCTATTCATCCAAAGCAACCTCATAAGATCAAAACGGACGCCAAGAGCAAAGAAAAAGGCGGCACATCTCAGAAAGAAGAAGAAGCAGCAAAAAATACTCTTGAAGAGTTCACCAAACAACTCCCAGAATTAATCAAGAAAGAAGAAGAGGAAGAAGAAAAGCGTCAGCCCAACAACACCTCCAACCCCATTCACCAAAACGGAGATATGTACCTCCACCCAAAGGTGAAAAAATTGAGTTTGAAAGATCTCAAAATCGGTGACGGCGGCGCAAGGTACTTATCAGCGTATAAATTTCCGAACGTTGAGTCGCTCAATCTAAAGGATAATAATATCGGCTGCGCTGGTCTGAAACTCCTCATTCAAACGACTAGCTGGCAGAATTTAAAAGAACTTGATTTATCCGATAATAAGCTTGATGCGGAGGCAGCTATAACGATAAGCAAGAATGACACCTGGACGAAACTAGAGACACTTGATCTGGGCGACAATGACTTCGGCTCTGAGGGAGCCAAAGTCTTGAGTCAAATCAGTCTCTGGACAAACCTCACGAAGCTCAATTTAACGAAAAATAAAATCGGGGAAGTCGGAGCAGCCGAGCTAAGCAAGAATAGTTCATGGACGAACCTCAAAACTCTCAAATTATCAAAGAATGAGATAGGTGCAGCGGGAGCGGCAGCGTTAAGCCAGAATAGAACCTGGACGAAACTAGAAAAACTGAGCCTAGCCAAGAACGGGCTAGGCGTAGAGGGAGCGAAGGCGTTAAGCCAAAACACCTCATGGGCAAACCTTACAACGCTTTACTTATCAAAGAATAAAATCGGCGAAGAGGGCGCGACAGCCCTAGCAACGAACACCTCTTGGAAAAATCTAACAACGCTTGATCTCAGAGCGAATGAAATCGGTCCTCTGGCAAAGATTGGCCAGAATACCTCGTGGACGAATCTTACAACACTCAAGCTAGATGAGAATCAACTCGGTGAGCGTGGTGTGACGGAGTTAGGCAAGAATAGCTCTTGGTCAAAGCTGATGACACTGAAATTAAAGAATGCTAATGTCAATGCAGGAGGAGCGAAATTCTTGGGGAAGAATACCTCTTTGGTGAGTCTCAAAACGCTTGACTTGAGTGAAAATCCTCAGCTTGGTTCAGTAGGCACGCACTGGATAAGCAGGAATGCAAGCTGGACGAATCTAACAGAGCTTATTTTATCAGGCAGCGGAGTCGGTGATGAAGGAGCGACGCAATTAGGCCTCAATGAAACGTGGAAAAATCTCAGGACGCTGCATCTGAATAACAATAGGATAAAGGCGGAAGGAGCTATAGGATTAGGGGAAAACACCGCTTTTGCTAATCTTACACTGCTTGATTTGAATCATAATCAAATCCCTGGCGAAGGAGCAGAAGGATTAGGCAAGAATACAGCATGGACGCAGCTTATTGAGCTCAGAGTAGCGAATAATCATATCGGTGATATGGGGGCGGAAGGACTGAGCAAGAATACTTCTTGGAAGAATCTAGAGTCGTTAGATTTGTCTTCTAATGAAATCAAAGAGGCAGGAGCAAGTGCATTGGGCAGCAACGTTGCTTGGATGAGCCTTAGAATACTCAAGTTAAATGAAAATGAAATTCGTGATGGTGGAGCTGAAGGAATAAGCAAAAATGAGTCCTGGATGAATTTGAGACAGCTCTTGCTATCGAAGAGCGCTATTGGAGAGGCAGGAGCGTTGGCTTTATGCAATAATAAGTCCTGGAAGAATCTGGAGGTGCTCTCTTTGATGGAGTGTGATATTGGTGAAAAGAGCAAGGAGTCGCTAGGTGGAAAATGGCCGAATCTAAAATTGTCAGTTGCTTAAGAAATACGAGAATGCATTACAATGAGACATTAAGATTTATAGCTTGTTGTGACTACGTCTAGATTTCAGAATTTAATAATTTTTCGTTTAACAGAGTTTGTTGCTTCATGAGCTATTTATTTGATAACAATCGGTATATATGAGAATAATGAAATGAAAGAAAGTCTTATAAACTCACTCGGAATGCTTTTGTTGAAAAGACCTGTCTATTTAGGAGGTCGTTACGAAGATGTCCAGCATTCGAATAAAGTTAGCTGAAATATTCTTTAACGTTTATGCCTTTAATAACTTGAATATACTCCAAAGCAATCGAAGATGCCTGTCAGCCAGAATATCTCGCGGTTTGCTGTGCTTCAATATAGTATTTTCAGAGCATGAGAAATTTTTAAGAGAGAGACATCATCATACTCGCTGCAATCAATCCCTACCAAATGCACAATAAAATGTGAACATTCAATAATTTTATGAAGAATGTATTCAGATGACAAACGGCAGCTGGTTATTAGTATTACACAGAAAATTTTATAAGTTCCTCTTCGGAAGAAAAAACCCTAGCGATAATCAACACTCCTTTTCCAAAGAGCTTTCCTAGTCCAATGTTAACCAAACCCTTTTCTAAATGTTTGCAATTCTGAATAATCTTTGGCTCATTTTCCGATGAGATGTTGATGGGTATCTTTCCGAAAATAGATATATATACTCGTGAAATTCGTCAGCAATTTTCATCGAATTTCTTCGTTTTATTTATTCTTTAAACACGTTTGTTTCTAATATCGCGCGCTGTGTCTTTAGATTGTATTAATTTGCTTAGCAAAGATATTTAAACCCAAACCATACATTCCTAAAGAAAAATGGAGATAATACTCCTCATGTTCACGCTTGGCTACCTCTGCCAAGTCGCAGGAAGCGTGCTTCTTATCAGGAAGATCCGAAGAAAGAAAAACACTGAGGGATTGTCCTTTGATACACAAATCTGCTACCTCATCGGTTCCATCGCGAGGATTGTCTGGGTCAACAAGACTCGTCTCAGCAAACATTACCTCGTCTGGCTCGAACTCCTCATCTCCATCGGAATTGCCGCTTACACCGTCTACCTCTTCATCAAATACAAAGACCGTGAGGCAGTCCCAGTAAACAACCCGTTCAAATTACCCTACTTGCTCATTGCCACCGTCGTTCTTTCCTACTTCTTCCATCCAGGCAAGCGCGATGCGTACATGCAAATGCTCGTTTCGTTCACGATATTCCTTGAAGCAATGGGTATGGTCCCACAGATCTATACAATGAGAAAGCTGAAGACTGTGGAGGTGACGATTGGACACTATGTGTTCTCACTGGCGTTGTCAAGAGTGTTTAGGCTGATCTTTTGGATAATTTCCTACGTTGATGGCGTTGCTTTCGGTTATCTCATCATCGCAGATTTGGTCCACACGGTGTTTCTGGCTGATTTTGTCTATTTTTACTTGAGAACGAAACCTGGTACTCCGATTTTGCTTCAATAATTTGATTATTTTCAATCAAGTGCTTGGTTTTAATACTATATCATTCCATATTGGACGTACACAAAGAAAATGTGGGTATTATTATGATTGAAAGTGATTGAAAATGCAAGCTTTTTAAGTCTGATAAGGAGAATTCAGAGCAGTATGATTTTACATTCGTTATAGAGGCTATAGAGTAAGAGCATCTATATAGGTTTTTAGTCAATAATAGCAGAAATACTTAGTCTCTAAGCTAAATAACTATTATATATACACTCCTCCTAGCTTTTGTTTGAACACCTGCAAATTTCTAAGAAAAAAGCCTCTTGTTGGCTTGAGTCGATTCTGGAATTTCTAATTAAGCGATCTGACGGGTGTACTTTATAGCCGCCGTAAATAATCCAAGAGAAGGGTTGAATTGAAAGGGAAACCAATAGGAAATCCATCAATGTCTCATTAGCAGTCACCTCAAATGCAAACAACACCATTGAATCAAAAAAAAACTCTTCAAGCCTTCGGTTACATTAGAGTTATAGAAATTCATAGTCCCAAGAGTCATATGCCTTCTCTTCTCTCTACTTTCGATGAATGTTCTCAGGCAAATACACCAGCTCTCTGGAGATTATGTCAGCAGAATCCCGATTAGCCAGTCCAGGTATAAATAGTCGAATTGACAGCAGATATCAAATAAAATATTCCTGATTTAGTTTCTAAGAGTTTCAGCATCTCGAAAGCCAAAAAAGATGAAAGGAATCAAAAAGAGTAAGGAATCTTACACTCTCAACCCTCGTTCTAACCTCGGCAACAATAGAGCAAAGCAAGAGACAGACATTGCACAAAAAGCACAAGATTGAGAAAAAAGTGCGAGAACATCACAGAAAAATGAGAAAAGAAGCAAAGAAGATGACACAATCTGGAATGGTTAAGATGAAGAAGAAGAACGACCTCGGTCTCCCAAACATCTACCCATTCAAGAAGAAAATCATGGAGGCTTTTGAAAGAAAGAAGGAAAGCGAGCAAAAAAAGAAGCAGCTCGAGAAGCTCAAGAAGAAGGAGGCCTTCAACCAAATGACCGAAGAGATGATTATGAAATCCGTCAACCAGGCCGTGATCTACGAAAACGAAATGATTCATTCAAAGGAGGAAGAGAAATCAGAAAACCACATGAAGAACCCTAACAAGAGATCTTTCTTGAAGGACCTTCACAAAGTCATTGAATCAGCCGATGTAAATATATTATTCTCCTCTCATTCCTAATAGAGTGTTCAAAAAGATTATCCTTGAAGTACTCGACGCCAGAGATCCTTTGGGCTGCCGTAATAAGGAGCTCGAGGCAAAGATCCTCGGTATGCCTGGCGAGAAGAAGCTTATTTTAGTCCTTAACAAGATCGATCTGGTCCCAATGTAAAAAAAAGCCTTTTCCCTCTCCTCTAAACTATTGAATAGTGCCGCAGCTGAAAGATGGTTGAAATACCTCAGACGTGAGTTCGCTACTGTCCTCTTCAAGGCTAACACTCAGTCTCAAAATGACCACTTGGGCTCAGCGCCAATCTTCAAAGCCAGTTTGTCGAACCGCCAAGAACTGACGAAAGAGCTCCTTTCTAGCAGCAAGGCTATCGGGCCTGACCATCTGTTGGAAATCATTAAGAACTACTCAAAACACGAAGGAATCAAGACCTCAGTGACCGTGGGTCTCATCGGATATCCAAACGTAGGAAAAAGCAGCGTTATCAACAGGTAAGCGCTTATTTATCACTATAATGGGAAAATAACGTCGTTAATTATAGTTTGACAATGCATAAGGCTGCCAGCGTGTCATCAGTTCCAGGCCACACCAAAAGCATGCAAGAAATCGTCCTTGACAGCAAGGTTAAGCTACTCGATTCTCCGGGAATCGTGTTCTCCGGTGAAGACGAGAAAACCCTCGTCCTCAGAAATATTATCAAGGTTGAGGACGTCAAAGACCCAATCGCCCCAGTCGAAAGCATTCTTGAGAGGGTTGACCACAATTCGCTGCTCATCAAGTACGAAATACCAGAATTTTCTACCCTGCATCAATTTTTAATGAACGTCGCTAACAAACGAGGAAAGCTCTTGAAAGTAACCCTTAATCCTGTCAACTCCTTCTCACTTTTACATTCAGGGAGGTATCCCAGACCTAGAAGCCGCTGCCAGAGTTGTTTTATACGATTGGAACGCCGGAAAGCTTGATTACTACACCTTGCCTCCTGATGAAGAAATGATGGATGACGGAACCGGCAGAGGTGATATGATGACTGAATAATTTAGCCGAGTAGTAGTGTGATGTTCATTAGCTTGCGATTTTAGAGTCAAACGATTGAATTCCATTGTATCCTTGTATTTTCGCCCTTAATGTTTAATAGACATAATAGGAAAGTCTTTTATGTTACAAGGGCTTGATAGTCAATACATATGCAAAAAAAATTTCGATGAAGCTAATTTTCGTGAATTTTTCAACTATTCTAAGAGCTTTGCAAGTTCTCTAAATAGATAGATATCATAGGAAGTGCTATCATTACGCTCCTCTAATCGAGAGATAAAAATGGGGTGATAACCAAGCCTTTCGAGGACTTTCTTCCGATAAAGGGTTCGTAGATCGTATTCTTTTGTATTGCCAATAAAATGGTGCTGACCCATTACCTCGATAGGTATTTTCACTTCAGTTAGCATTAAATCGAGAGATAGATGGTAAACTAAAGGAAAGGTTAGAGGAGTTAATGAATTAGTAGGGTACTGGGCAGTTCGGTTTCACATAAGAAACCTTTTTTGTTGAGCAGAGCTGCTAATCGTTTCACAAACGCTGGATTTTGCTCTGTAGCCGGGACCTTGTCTGCGGGCGTAAAATCTGTTTGAGCGAGGCTAACTGCGAGGTCTTTTCTCAGCAGGAGTTCTGCAGCCAGCTTCTGAGTGTTTGCATCGTCGATTTCATCCGGAAAGAGCTCAAAATGTTTAGCAATGTAAAGTAAATGAAAGCGAGTGTTTTTCGTTGCTATGATTTTTTCTAAGTTATGCGAAAGAAATTGCCAAAAACTCCATGAATAACACTCCGATCTGCAGAGCGCAGATGCGATGATCAAATATTGCATGGTCAGCCCCTCATCCCAGTACTTTTTCTCGAAAACCTTGCTTAGTAGAGGGTAATAGTCGTTTATGTTGGATTTCGTAATCTTGAACGTAATCGTTCCAAAAAGCACAGCATTTCTCACCACTTCATCGAAAAATTTCTCAGAAGCGAACTTTTCAATGTTTTTGGCCTGAATAAATGTGTTCAACTTCTCCATTGCCCCAGATGATATGGCTGCAGACTTCCCCGCTGAGTAGAGAAGCGATTTCCAGACCAAAAGATTGAAATTTTGCGAATTTTTCTCTATATACTTCGAAGCAGCCTCCCAAAAGGCTTTATAGAGATCCAAGTCAACGCGGTGTAGCTCAGCGTTTGTCATGATAAAAGTAATTCTTGAGAATTTCGCAGGCGAGTAAGACGAAAGGGCATCCGTTAGCGATGAGATAGAAGAGTATAAAAGCGCTTGGTGATCAAAAATCGCCTGCTTTCCTCTAACTTCGATGATTTTGACAAGCAGACTAAACAACTCCTCATAGAACACATGAGCCGGCGGTTTGGCTAAGCACACGTCGATTAACGAAATTAAATCTAAGAATGTATCGATTGATTTCATAATCTCTGTGCTTTTGCCGCGGTTCTCATCTAAATAAGTCGAAAGTATCGTCATTACTTTAACCAAGGAATAATTTTGGCTGCTGAGCGTGAATCCGTTCGCTTTGAAGCTTTCAATGTGGAGCTGCTTAAAAAACCCTTCGACTTGGAATTGTTGAAACACGTAGTTTAATGCGGCATGGTGTGCGTTCAAATTCTTGCTTTTCAATGACTTTGGTGATGCCTTATAGAAATCCACAATCTGTGCTAAGAGATTCAACAGGCTCATTTTGGCAGACGAATCTTCTTTTCGTTGTAAATGCGAGAAATACTTCTGCAGATGTTCGATGGCACTGTCTTCAAGATATTTTTCTGAAGGGAAATATCCTTTTGTGTAATATATGAGCAATTTCAAATCGTCGATGCTTGAGCTCAATTCCTTTCTTTCGAGTTGCCTTAAGAGTCCTTTGAGTCTATTCTTATATTCTTTTTCAATATTTTCAGGCAAAGGACGAGAACTCAGCGAGAATAATAATACGATATCTCCAAGAGATAGAGATTGTTTGATATCTTCATCTACATAAAAACGCAGCAAGGTTTTCGCTTTGCCTGGGAGGAAGTCTGGGGATTCCAACTGCTGGTAAACGTCAGAAATGATCTCACTGCTGATCTTGCTATTCGGAGTATCTTTGACTTCATTTAAGGATGGGGTTTGTGAGACTTTGGGTTTATTTGGCCTAATCCAAGCGAAGTTACGCTTAGGAATCAATTGATGGATATTAAGGTGAGTTCTACTGAGCCCTGATGGTATCAGTCGAATGGTTTGCAGTGTCCTGCAGGTTTTTATCATTGTTGACAGGACAGACGCGAATAAGATCGAATAAAAATTAACAATATCCAAATAGGTATCAAAGCAAACAGAGGCGCTATTGGCAATATTTATCATGTCAAAATGAAATAAATTTCGAAAATCTCTTTCTAACATAACTCTTTAGACAACTGGAATCATCAGTTTTCATGCAAATCTAGAATACATAGCTTCTGCAATTCACAATATTAAAAAAACGTAGCAACAGCTTATTTAAATCGATATTATATATCTAAAACTAGTTCTGTGTTGAATTATTGATTTATTCTTGCTCAAGAATCGTATCAACGCCCTCCGATTCAGCTAGGTTACACTTCTTCTAAGCGTAGGAAAAAACATTTCAATAGCTTGACTTTTGAAAGGGCTTTTATATTACTCAATTTCTGAATATCCTATCCTGCACACAAGGAAGAGCGCTCAGCTTAACCCATTTCACTTTCGCTGCCGACCCACCTACTCATCGTTTAGCCCATATGAAACCTAAATGAGGAAATACTGGTTGCTCAGGAGGATTCATTTCGGGGTTCTTCTTCACTTTTTTTGTTAACTGATCCATTAACACCTCATCTATTCTCTTTAGCGGAGGATCAGTAAGATTACAATTACCATTACTCTCTCCTTCGAGTCGACTTTCAAGATTTGACCCGCCTATCGATACGTTCGAAGGACTCGTACTAAGGTCAGCTTCCTGCTTTATCTCAGCAGCCGGGTCATAAACAGTCTTGGGTTCAACATCCAAGTCAATTACTGCCTCTTCTTCCAGCAGCATTTGTGGTTTAGACTCCTCTACGACCTTCTTAAGGAGCTCTGAGCCAAGATACTGCTCTTTCTCGAGATTAGACTGAACGAGGGAGACGCTCTCGGCTTTGTGATCCGTTGTCTCGAAATTTTTCTCCTCCTCAGGTTTGTATTGATTTGGGAGCTCATGATCATCTATCACGTTGTCGAGTTGAATTTCTGTTTGCTCGGCGTCATTGACTAAATTCTCTTCAATTTCTTCATCCTCTTTTATTGGTTTTTCCTTTTTAGATAGGACTTCGACCTCGCAATTCTTCTCTTGGCTGGATTCTTCTAAATTTATAGATGAAATCCTCAGTTGAAGCCTCGTCTTACCTTTTGGTTTCCTTGAAGTATCGCCGCTGTTTTCCAAGGATTTGCCATTCGAATCCTGTATATTTTTCTTGATCACTTAATTGATTGGTCTCAGAGACAGCTTACTTCGTTTTCTTGTGCTCCGAGATCCCGCATTTCTCCTTGAGTGGAAGATTGTGTCGTCTTTGTACCCTGATGAGTCGTTGATGTCCCGTTCGTAGCTTCAATTTGAGAAATCTGCTTGTTGCTAATGTATTCATAATAGAATTTCGTTAGCGAGTTTGATTATAAATTGTTTGAGCTTACTTGTGTGTTCTGTCTTGGCTGGTCTTGCCATCGGCCGCAGCTTGAGATGAGTCCTGATGGTGATTCAAAGTAGTTCAGAGGGGAGAATTGAAAAATACATTTATCGGGTCAGGTTTTTTTAAGCCGTTTGCTTTTGTTTGTGTTCGAGATGCAGGATTTTTCTTATTATGTTCTTCTTGTTCTTTCTGTTGCCAGGATCTTTGTAACTTCTCTTCTAAGCTCTTAACCTCAGAATCTGCCATATCAAAAAATTTGTGTCCGAAAGCCAATAAAAAATGAATAATTGCTGGCGGAAAAATACTTCTAAATAAATACATGAGATTTTACATTCATTATTATATAGGTGTCTGCCTTTAGCAAACATCATCCCCCTCTAATACCCTCAAGCATGTTGTGTGTAAAGTTAAGTGAGTGTTCATTCGAGACGAAGCTATGTCCTCACTACTGCTGGATAGTACTTATGGTGACTACTGGTCTATGAAGAAACGGTATATCGACTGTCTACACACCTCGTCTCACCAGGCTGAAAGAATTAGTTGGTAGCCTACAGTAAAGCTCTTTTAATTACACAAATTCGAACTAGATTTAGTCTTGCTTAGGATACTATTTATTTGTAGATTCAGTTATGTAAAGGGTGGCAAATTTTTGAACGCGTCTACATTTAATAATTGTATTTTAATTTGAAATTGAAATCTTAGAAATGAATTTGTTTTGGTAAAATTGAGGATTTGACTTTATAAAAGCAGTTCAATCCCTCTGTTGGATTGAAGTTCTTCATGTATCGCGTATAAAAGCAGAGGCATTCAAAAACAAGCGCTTTACCCTTCATTATACTCCAATTCCATAGAGTAATGGTATTTGCAGAGATTTATTGTAAACATTATTCAGAGTAAGTTTTAAGTTTATTGTCTATTCTTTCTGTGTAAAGGTTATCTTAAAGAAAATTTTCAAAAAAGATTTAGCCACAATCTTAATGAAAAATACGCATAACTAAAATACTTAATGTTTTCAATGCTAATCCACTATTTATTTGAACCTCCAAAGCCAAACATCATATTTATATGTTATTTGCGCTATTGTTATCTCCATTTGCAAATTTCAGTTCATTTAAAAATGGAAAATCTCAAACTTAGCTCACGACTTCACATTTCTTTGAAGCAATTCATTAGTTGTTAAATAGAAAGCGTGCTGCTAGGAATTTCTCTTGATATTGGATGTGATAGATAGAGTTGTTTATACGACAACGGCAATTTAGCTTTACAATGATGATTTGTCTGTCTGTTCATCTTCTTAACAAATCCGAGATTTGTTGGATTTGATTATTATTTCTCTCGGAGAGTTTTCTCATTTCAGCTTTAACTATTCTCAAAAACGACAACAAAAGTCCAAATTGCACAGGAACACGTGAAGCCATTTACGTATTACAAAGATAGATGGTTTTCGAAATCTTACATAAATCTTCTCCAAACAATTTAATTCTTTTTGTTCATTTTTATCATTTCAATCAAGAATTCTATTTCCTCAACTTCGACTGTTCTTTTTGAAGCCGCTGCCACCAACTTCGCTGCTGTCTCAAGCAATTTAGGGACCAATTTTCCTTCATAAAAACTGCTAAGCTCCTTCTTACTAACGGTCTCTAACACTTGAAGTGTAAATTCAATATTCTGCTGTGTTGGCTTGTCGCTCAGGATCTTCTCGAAATTCGTTTCAAATTCAGCTTTAAGATCAGCGCGGCCATTGGCAACATACCTCAACAACGCTGGAGTAACAAACGCCTTGGTTTCGCCATAAGCTACCTCAACCGGTTTCTTCACCAACTCTTCAATTTGCTTTCCATAAAGCTCATGAGATTTCGATTGATACATCCCCTGGCTATCCAACGCGATAAGAAGATAAGTCAGCTCCTCAGTAGTGAGGGTTCTCTCCTCTGTGACGGCTAACAGCGATTCTGCCTTCACTACAACATCTTTGCTGAGTCTACGAGTGATTGCGAGGCCATACAAACTGCGAACTATCTCTGATGGAGCAAAGCGTGAGGTGTTCTCGAGGAAATACTCGCGGAGGAGGTTGATAAACGAGTCGCGGTACTTCCCTGAGGTAGCGTAGGCCACAAGCAACTGAGAAGCTTCCTTAGGGAAGATTTGCTCGTAGTTGAGACCGATGTGTTGGTCAATAATCGCGAGCAGTTTCACGGCTTCTGGGCGGCGACGGGCAATAACAGTCGCGAGCTGTGTAAGCTCTGATACAGTGAGCTCTGCGACTTTAGAATGGACCACGAGTTCAAGATCTTCCCAAATCTCTTCGGATTTCACGTTCAATAAATCCAAAGCCTCGGCAGCAAGCGGCAAGTCCTCGTTAGGAAGCTCAATGAGGTTGTTGAACACCTTTTCGCCGTAAAGTTTAGTAATTTCGCTCTCTTTCTGCTCCAGAGCGCTGAGGTAGAGAGCCTTCGCCTGGGAACCTAAAGACAGATTAGATTTCAGCTTTGAGTCGTGAGTTTCAAGCAATTTCTTAAGCTCTTGTGACTTTGCGCTGTCTTTTTGAGCAGCACTGATGTCGCGGTAGGTCAGTAGCGCAGTTGCAAGCGAATCAGCGTCTAAATTAGCAATGTTTTTATTAATTGCTGATAGGATCAGCTCATCGAGTTCCTTTACGGAATCTTTAAGTTTGTATCTGTATTGGTTGAAGAAAAGGAAAACTTTTCTAAGGTCCTCTTGTGGGAGGGTCTGGAAGTTAGGATTTTTGAGAAGTGCATTGAGCAGTTTTTCATTGAGAGGAGAAGACTTATGATGGAGCGCGATGACATTCAAGACGCCAGAGGCAAATTGCTCAGGGCTTTTCACGGTGCTGAGGGTGTCGATCATTCTGTTCAAGAATTTGATTACGGTTTCTTCTTTAAGGAGTCTCTCAGAGATCAATTGATTCACTGGGAGGAGTTTCACGATGCGATTGGTGAGGTCAAGCTGCTCGGATAGTTTCGTGGTCTCGGCGGTAAGCGATCGACCCAACTCAATGACTTCGATAATGCGGGAGGTGGGATCAAGATAGCGAGCGGAGAATCTTGTTATTTTTGGATGTGGAGGTGGGAACTCTGGCCCGATGGTCTCGATTCGAGGCTGCGCGTTGGTCAAAAACTTCAAATGAGAGAACTCGCGGCTCGGAGCAGAAACGATGGCTGCCTTGGTGGCGATTTGCTTGAACAATCGTATCATGTTTGTTAACTTGGCAATAAATCTAAAAAATCAATTTTCACTGCAAGTTAATTTGGAATATTTAGATATAAACACCACACTGGAAAATTCAAACTTCTTAATGTATTTTTTTACATGCTTTCACAATTAATTTATGCACTGCAATGATACCTCTAATGCCATTTGGCTGGTTGAATTAAGAAATAATAATTCAATTCGAACAAAATAAACGACTTATGATTATAGTTCCGATTTATTATTTAGCTCTGAGCTCAAGGCGGTTTTCTGTGAATGTAGATAATCATAACTAATAATTAGATCTGTTTAAGGTTTATTTTATACCTAAACAAGCAGCAGAGCTCTGATTTAATTCATTAATAAAGCCTTATTCATAATATCTAACTGCCTATTCTCGTGACTTTATTCAATTAAAAACTTACATTTCTCAATGGCTCATTCAAAGTGCCATTCATTTTATTCTAGGTCTTTTGGTTCATTCAAATTCAAGTTCACCAACTCCAAATTTTTGCCTTGGCTTTCATTCAGCTCGATTATCTGTCCTGCCGGCTGCACATTCGGAAAACTCAATTGCGTTGAAGCGTCTATCTGGTACGCTTGCTGTCGTTTCACTCGCTTCATTCTTTCGAGGGTCCTTCCAACTCCATTCGCAATAAATATCTCAAAAATATACATCACGATGCTTGTAACCGCACCGATAAACAGCGTCCAATACCTAAACTCAGCAGGGAGCTCGCTTGGAACTCCAAAGAGAGCCAAACTGACGCTCGGCCATATAAAAAATCCAGATACACTTGCCACACAGAGGATTATCACGACTGTGAAAGGGCGATTAGAGCACCAGGGCTTCCTGAACGGTTTGCCTATACTAAAAGAGATGATCGAAGCAATCATCAAAAGACTGGAATAAGTAAAGAGCACCGCATTCTCTTGAGCGTCAAGGCTAAAGGAGAACGGATCAGGGCGGGTTTTTTCAGCAGGGATGAAAAATGCCTGTTGTTTCAGTATCAGCAGCAGAGCTAATTGTCCCAGGAACTGAAGGGTGATCTGTCCGAACACCGAGATGAGGCAGGTCATTGAAAAGAGGCTGTCAGGAGGAAGATCAACGCTGAGCTCATCGCAAGGCCCTGTGTAACTCATCGTGACGAATATTGGGACGATAAGGCATAAATCCTGCCAGAGGAACTGAGAATCGCTTAAGTTGGAAAGCTGAGTGTATAGTATAGAACAAGCGGTGAATTGAATCATGCTATAGAGCGCCATGAACTTGAAACACTGGAAATTCGTTGCTAACGTGCAACGGCCCTCACGCAGCACTTGAATCAAACTTGAAATATTCAAGACCTTTGAATTAAACGGCGCTGAGATCGACGCTTCTGCCTCGCTTAACGCAAGTCCGACATCCGCGGTTCTCAAAGCTCCAACATCATTCGCGCCGTCTCCGACCATCGCGACCAATCGACCTTCCCTTTGGAGCATTTCGATGAGCTGGATCTTATGATTCGGCTGCATTCTCGCAAATATCTTGCTTCGGTAAACCACATCCAACACTCTTTTGGCAAAATCCCTATTGTCTGTCATTTCCTTTGCCGTAAGCAGATACCCAAAAGCCCTTCCAGTGAATGCGATTTCGGTACCAGGAACTCGTGGCAACGCTTGGATGAAGGTCAGTAGAGCCTGGTTTAGGTTCGTAAGCTGGTCTTGGTTTATATCGCTTTTCTTCACTGTAGGATCGATGGGCGGCACTGGGATTTTCATCTCTGATTGCTCCGCTTCTTCTAAAAATATCAGTTGGATTACACTCGTTGCGTCCTTCTCCAGGAGGTCACAGATCACGATACTCGCGTTCTGAGATATCATCGATACGTCCTTTGCGACGCTAACCGCGGTGATAGGATTGTCTCCTGTCGACATTTTGCTGAGGATCTGCGCGCGGTTGAGCGTCTGGATCGTCGGCTTGCTTTCAGGCTTGGATTTGTTCTGGAAAACAGCGAAACCAACGAAATTTAAATTGTATTCTGTGTCCGTCCGGTCTAAATCGTCCAAGTGAATATGGCATTCAGTTTCAGTGAGTTCTCTGTACGCAAGCCCCAGGACTCGATATCCATTTATCGTGTAGTTATTAAGAGTGGAATCAAAATCTGAAGGGAGCGTATCCGGATTACTCAACGTTTTAAGTACTTCGGGCGCGCCTTTACAAAACACGATCTTCTGTTTTGGTTCCAGCGCTGGAGCCGCGACAACGCTCATGCGCTGAACGTTTGAGTTGAACTCGAATTTTTTGTAAATATCAAAATGCACGCCATTTTCAGACAGCATCGAGAACAGGATTTGTTGGTTGCTTGACGCTTTGTAAGAAAACTCCGAAAAATTAACAAGTTTCACTTCCATTGGGTCTCCCACGATACGGTCTCCCATCAAAACAACATTATGACACGTACCCATGATATTATTAGCGCTCTGTACGGTCTCAGCGGCGTCTGGTCCCAATTTGACTGCGTCCTTTTGCGCTTCGATAAAGCTCTTGAATGCTCCGTTATGCACTAGCCGGACTCCTTTCAAATCCATCTCATCGAAGGTGATCGTCCCGGTTTTATCAAAGCAAACTGTGTCTATCCTTCCCGCGACGACGGCTCTAGGTGGACTAATACAAAAGATATTCTGCTTCTTTAGGCGCGATAACGCAAAGGAAATTCCCACAGTCAATGCCGCTGGAAGCGAGGGTGGGACAGTAATAGTCACGAGATCGAGGATCCTCACGATGATTATGTAGGAATAGACCTTATGGACTATCTGAGGGATGGTGATGGCTGTCCCCAAGAGGGTAAACCCTGCCAGGATCAACAGAAACAGATATGCTTCCTGATCAAATTTAAACTGATGAGGCTTAGGATAGAGGATCGCGCGAATCAGCTGACCTCTTACAGAAGAAAAACCTGTGCGGATGACCAGCGCTCGGACTTCCCCTTGGTTCTCGTTTGTTTGCAGCACTTCGGTCCCCTCATAAACAGTGTAATTTTTATGAAAATTCGGGTTGTAAGCCTCTTTATTCTGCGGAATCGCAAATTTCGTCACAGGAATAGACTCACCGGTCAACGTGCACTCATTCAGCAGAGCTTGCCCTTGCAAAATAACGCAGTCGCAAGGGATTTTCATCTCGTTGGTAAGTGAGATGATATCACCAGGGACCAGCTCAGATGAACTGATCCCAGTCAATTTTACCTCTTCACCGTCTTTTCTTCTATACACGTCTACTGTTGTTGTAAAAAACGCCATGTTGCGAATTTTCGTTAGGTTTCCCTTGATCTCTTTCAAGTTGATCACAGCCGATAGAATCGTGATAACGGCAATGATAATCGCATAAAAAAAGTATTCCTCACAAAACCATAGGATAACACTGAATCCCTGGAAGATAAAGAATGGATGAAGAATTTCATTCAAAAATAACGTTTTGTAATCCGGCACTTCAAAATCTATGATACAGGACCCATAGGTCTTCTGCAGAGTGCTTACGAACTCTTGATCGACCCCTTGACTGTACTTCTGACGGATTTGGTCAAAGGGCTTCCAGATAGGCATTTCAAGCGCAGTGCATGCGTTATCGTCTTCGTAGAGGACGTAATGCAGGTGTCTATTGACAAAAATTGTGTGGGAACGAACCTCATCGACGCGTGTGTCATAAATATTTTCTCGTGACTTGGGAACGATCTCGCAGAGGTCATCCCAGTTCTCGAGGAGGAGATGGGTGGCGTCGTGAAGATCCATCACGTGGTTGTAGAGCATCCGAATTTTAAAGCTGAGTATCCATCGGCAGAGGAGATATGTGGCACCAAGGGTGAAAAATATTGAAAAATAGTAAAATCGCTCCTTTTGGGGACTGAATCTGAGGAATTTGACTCGTTTGAGGTATTGGTCGCTCTCGACAAAATTGGGGAGAACTTTGCATTGCCCTGGAGGTAATGGAAGGTCCATTTTTGAGTTTGTCGAATGGCAATTTTTTATTTATCGCTTAGAAAAACGTTTGAATTTGGAGAATTTGTCATACAGTTTTAGAACAATATTTTTTGAAGTCGTCTTTGGAAACAATGCTTATAATTACGTGTTCCTGAAGGGAAAAGCAATTCATGCACATCATACAGTCCTCTAGATCACTAAAGAAGCAGAATTCGGTTGCGAAGAAAAAAATGGTTTAACCATATCTGATGATCAATGAAGTTCGATAAGATTTCAAGAGCAAAACATTCAATCGAGCTGTAGTTCAGCGAATTTCTTTGAATTACACAGTCTTTTGGAAGGTAACAGCTAGTGTATTAGTTATATGTTTTAGGAGAATTCAACAAAAGTGCTGAGAACACATATAGCCTAGCCTTGTCAAATGTCCTTTCTTGAGTTAAGGGTGCTTCCATTGTCCATTTCTCGGAAACTGCTGTGAAGTAATTTTGTTTGAAGAAAATGTTTTTTCATAACTCATATTTTAAATTTCGCAAGCTTTCTCTTCATCCAACTGAATAGATTTCAAAGATACTTACTATCAAAATCCCACCTCTTAAGTATTTAGTTTTCTTTCTACTATGTTTGCAGACGATTTTTCTTTAAAATGCTAGCATTAGGAAGATTTTCAGCTTAAATATTCATTACATATTCCGAAAAATATCATGAAAATTCACACAAAATCACGAGTTACAGAAGCCTACCAGCCTCAATCACAATCAAAACAATCCATCATTCGAGATAAAACTAATTTCCTGGTGCTTATGATGATCATCTTCAAACTCAGCAGACTTCCTTTCTACACCGTCCAGCTTCTGCAGCGTACCAGGTGGCTTGCCAATCACCGAAATGTTGAGATCGAGCGCATTCTTCATCATAGGCGACCCTTCCTCCTCCTTCTTCTTGAGTACCTGTGTTTTCTTCTGGATAGGCTTCCTCGCGCCCAACTCCTTGCCACTCTGCTGCTTACTCGCAGTCATATAGTCCAAAGGATTACTCAAGCTTCTTTTCAGTTTCACCATCTGAGTGGCGGGCGCTTTGGTTCCTCTGGTGTCCATATTCATTAGAATCTGCTTCGTAAAGACCGACTTGCTGATATTACTATTCATGTAGAGGTCCTTCGCCAGATTTAAGAGGTATATCTTGCAAGCTTCCTTCGTAAATTCATATTTTTCAGGCTCTTTGTGCTCTTCTTCGCCTTCAGGCTCAAGTTTATTTTGGCTCATTGGATTGTTTTTCAGATTTCCCAAAGAGCCCAACAGATCCTTGTGTGCCTCGGCATCTTCTTCAAGGATGCTAATATTCACCTGGTGGTCTGTCTCTTCAGCCACGGAGGTCAAAGGCTTTGGATTCTTAATAATCGGGATCGGAGCATTCAACATTGAGTTTAAGGTCTCGCTGGTTTTTTTCACGTTGAGTAATTTTGCAAAATCGGCCTGTGAGCTCAGACTCTTTGTGGGGTTGTGGCGCTTCGTGACCATATCCATATATTTCTCATAGAATGCTCTATAGAATTCAAGTGTGTAATGCATTTTCTGGGATTTCTCCTCATAGCGCTTGTTGCTCTTTATAAGCGTGTCGTTTTGATTGATAAGCATCACGTTCTGGCGGTGCAATTTACAAAGCTCGTCGTTTAATAGGTTATTATTGATCATTTCCCTCGAAAGCAACTTCTTCAAGGTATCTAACTCCCCTTCAAGTCTGCATTTCATCGAAGTAAGCATATATTCAAAGGAAACGTCCTTACGCTAGCACTTTTTCATGCACAAGAGGATTTCTAAACACCGGATTTGTCTTCATGCCTGAACCTTCGGCCGGCTTCTTACTCTGCTCTGCGGCTCTGTTTGATTTGGGAGAGAGCACCTGGGGCTGCTCGGTCTCATGGAATTGAGGATACTCTGCTCCTTCTATGAATCGTTAGGATAATGCGATTTGACTAGATGTCTCACCTTCAAAAGTTAGATTTCCCTTATGTAAATGTGTTTTCCTTCCTGCGCCCAAAGGCAAGGACAAAGCGAATTCCAGCTTCCTCAGCTCAGTAGTAAGACTCTTAAAAAACAATTATTGTAAGGATTTCTCTCCTCAGTAGCACAAATACCATGTTTTTATGAGTAAGCTCCTGGTTTTCTGCCTGAAGTTTATTATTTTCCTTTGAGACCTTCGCGAGCATTTTATTCAAGTTATCGATTTCGTCCAACAGCTTGAGAGTCTGCTCGCTTGGGGATATGACCTCGCGATATTTGATCGCGACGTCTCCGCCATCAGGAATCGGCTTGAGCTTTTCTAACTCCTGAATGGTGTATTCTTTATCTTGAACCAGTTTTCGCAGCTCATAGATCTTCTCCTCCATCTCCATTAGCACCTCGTTTTCATGCCGTTGGGCTTCCTCGCATATCTGCTCTGAAATCAAGGCCTAAACGAAATAACAGCTGGTTTAACAATGAAACTATTTAAGTGCTAATACTCTACTCTCAGCCATTTCACGCTCTTTGCGGAGACGCTGAGCCGCGTTGAGTAAAGAAATGTTTTCTTGGTGCAAATGGTCGATGATTTGCTGCATGCTGATAATGTTTGCTTTATCTGTCACGATTGAACCCTCGTTGGCTGAAGCGGACGTCGAAATAGTGTCGTTGTTGCCTTTGTGGAGTTTGTTTTGAGTAGCTTGGTTAGCAGGGCCGCTGATAGCGATCCGCATGGCGTCTTTGTTTAGTTTTACGACATTTTCGAGATCGTTAATGTATTCTTGCAGCTGCCGGATCTCTTGGTGTAAAAAAGCCATTTTGGTTGATTGCTTCGAGTACTGGAACTCGGCGGGCTCGGTCTGTAATATCAAATCTCCCATGAATGCGATAAGTGATGACTAATATTCACAACGATTGGTAATTTAATCGGTTGCTGTGAAATCAAATCGAATTTCAACGCTATTAACACTCGCAATAATTAAATGAAGAACCCTGAAACTTCAACACAAAATGCCCTGAAAAAAACTGACTTGAAATACTCTCATTTATGTAGAGGGAGACTCATAGGACTAGTTCGAGGCTAGGCACTCAGAGCTGTTATAATATTCGCTATGCAATTGAATTATTTTCCTTCGAACAAGGTAAAGGGGAGCTATTTGAGTGTTGAGTTGGTCCGGGAGTTAATTTTTCTCTTAAAATCAAATAGATTGCACGTTAGAATAAAAAAAATGCTTGCAATGTCTTCGTCTTGCGAAAGCATTGAAGCAAAAGCCTCCAAAGCTAAAAGCTGAAGCACAAGTCTAATGGGATCAGTTGTATGTATATGTTTCTACATACAAAGTGGAGATGCTAAACAAGAATAATTATACAAAGGGGTTCTTTCAAGGGAATCTCTCTCTCTCATACAGCAATATATTTTATTTCGATAAAAAGTGTGCTTTATTGATTAATTCCAAAGTATTCTCACTGTTGATACGGCCATGAGTCGGTTGGGATTATCTCTTGCTAAAGACCTGGACGAATTGCTAACACTGATTAAACAACGCGAAATGCATCTCATCAAATTACTCAACCTACTCCTTCGGCTTCAGGACAAAGAAACAACTTATGACTCTATTGAGAACAAAATTGACTACGATATCATCAAACTCGAAGGCTCACGTATCCAACAAGAGGACAATTTGGCAGCCAAATACACTAAATACAATGTTCACAAACCAGAGGAACAACGGTAGCTTTTCTTTGTTTGGAATTGCAGTTACTTAAATTTTTCTATAGAGTGATAAAAAGCTTCGTTGAGAAGGCAATGGCATTTTATCGATCAATTGAAAATGACTTCAGAGTACCCGGTTTACACTCAGTTAGTAAAGAGGCAATGCGATCTTGTTGCTCAACAGTAGAAACACTAAAAAACTACCGCACTCAATTATTTATCGATCTCAACGCTTTGCTATCGGCTGTGATAAGGCACTCTCGTTCAAGACTCACCAAAGAACTCGAACGGTTAAAACACTATATCGTGCATTATACTGTAGAAGTAAAGGAACACTCAACAATAGATGGAGCAAAAATCGTGAGAGCGAACTCTCCAGGGAGAGTGGGCTCTGGAGAGCGGAGTAGATCTCGAGAAGTGAGGGATTTAGAGGAGAGAAGTCGCTCTCCGCTGGGAGATACTGAAAGGCCAAAAGCTGCTAGCTCATATCGACTTAAAAAAATGCTGAATGGGTCGAGGACGAATGAGAACCAGAATAAGCTGTCCTCTAGAACGAAAGATAACTCTCTGAATTTGAGACGCAAAAGAGACCTGTCTGGTGATTCCAGAGGAAATAAGAGCAATGTGACGAATAGAGCCATGGATGAGATACCAGACGGCGAGCCCGAAACAACGCCGAAACCAACGATAAAGGGCATTATCAATGACGAGTCAACAGAGAGATTAAAACTAGCGTTTCAGTCGATGCGTATTGAAGAAGTAAAGATAGAGCCACGTTACCCAGGAACGCGACAGGTAGAGAAATGTTTTTTGGAAATAGACGAGTTGATTGACAAAGCGAGCAAGATGTCCAGTCCGAGACCTCTAATAAGCGATTTTCGATCGAACGTTGATGAATTTGAGGATATAAGACCGAATACTTACAGAATTCAGCCAGAACGCGTGTTCGATCAGCTGCCAGATCTCAAAAGCGCAAGAGCTGGTCATTGGGCGGTTGAGAAGAAGCAAATATCACCTTTACATAGCGATAGGGGCACAAGGTCACTCAGTAGACCCAGGAGGCCTGAGAGATCACCAAATATGCATGAGATAGAATCGAAAGTTTCCACAATTGAACCAGCGAATACAAAAACCTTTCTGTTGCCGAGGCGGCTGACCTCTGTTGGCATAGCGCCTTTCAACGGCGCGCATTATAGACCTGAAGAGGACCAGGAGCTCCATCGGCCGCCTAATAATGAAGGAAAACCGTCAGCGAGTGTTCGCACGAGGAAGATTTTAGAGAATTCTAACGCACTCATTGCTGGTTTCAAGGGCCAGAATGAGCAGCATTCTCAGCAAGGCGCAACGACTCCGAAGAAGCCTACGATGTGGAGAATAATCCAACGCGAGTCGGCTCTGAACAAACAAATCGTTGAGTTTAGTAATCAGGTTGTAGCTGCTCAAGTCCGCGCCGAACGTCCGAAAAATGAATACAGACGCACACCTTTTAGGAGAAAAAGCGTCGATCAGAACGAAACTGTCGATTATGCGGGAAGTAGACTGTTTAACCCAGCAAGAGCAATAAATCGGATGAAGAGATCCTAAGAAATTCAAAATTTCAAGCTCATTATGTTTCATTAGTAGTTTTCTTTACTTATTCTTCAAGAAGTTTTTTTTGAAGCTATTTTGCATTTCTTAATATCTGTGTTCTCATTCTTTTTTTTTTAAACTCGTTAGTACTGACTCTCTAAACAGAGTCAGAGACAGGAAAGCTTTCATTTGTCATTTTTCACTAATATGCATTCAAAGAGGATTTTTTGGGTGAAGCTTTGTGTTCAGAAAAAGCTAAGAAACGGCCAGGTGAAAATTTAGAATTTATGTAAGCTGTTTGTTTTTACTTTTAAATAAAGCGAATATATGCTCTTTTTTTTTTTAGTGAGGCTAGCAACGGTGAGCGGTAAATATAGCTCTTAATTATAAAAAACGATAAAGAACACTTGTTCAAAATATTTGAAATAAGCATTTTATATCGAGTTTACTAGCTGAGTTTTGCAAGGAATGGCTGATGAATATCATAATGATAACTGTTTAGATGCATTAGTTCCTGAAATATAATTTTGCACCGATGATTAACTTTACAGTCAGAAACTTCAAGGTAATGAGAAAATAAAAAAAAAAAGTCATTGCTGCTTTTCAGTGGCACAATTATTGGTTTAAAAGTATTGGAGGATCTCAGACGATAGAAACTTAATCAAAATGTAGCTTATTCTACTACCAGAGCCAAGCAATGTTCAGATCACCTTGTGGCCTAGCCATCCTCCCTCACTATCGCCCTATCCAAGGCTCCATAGATCCAATTTGACAAATGTTCTTCTAATAACTATTGCATATTAAGTAATCAAAATGAGAAGGCGTTTGTTTCATTTATTGTTAAATATGGCAATAGTCCTCCCTTAATCTTATACAATATCAACGCCCCTTTATTCAACTCACATCGTAGATATATATTCAAATTGTGTTTCCTTACATGGCAAGTTTTTTGGCTAGTGTGAATTTCCTAGCATTAATGTTTAGATTAAATATCCTCAATTATGTGTAAAAAAGTGAATTATTGGTTGCTTTTCTGGAACAGGAGCAGTCAACGCCTCTACAGTCTGGGGTTTATCACGTGAGGAGCCAGAGTTTGCATAGCTTCGCCAACAATACCCCCAAAGTAGGCTGCAAGCGCGTATCCGACGGTCTTCTCTCCCACAATTTGCGCTACGCTGCTCTCCAGAAACTTTATCGACGGCAACTTATCGTTCGTTCGTGGTAGTATCTTATTCGAAACCTCCTCATCGAACTCCAAATTCTCAATTGGCAAGAGAACTTCCTGCAGTACATCCACTTCTTTTCTCTTCGTGCCTTGGGTCCCTCCTCCTACTCTTCCCAGCATGATTCTCTCATCAAATACTTTCCAAAAGTATTTCTCTCCTTTATGGTTGTAATGGAACGCTCCTTTCAGCTTCAGACCAGAAATCGGTTTCGTCACGAGAATCCCTTCTTGTTTTAGCTTCGTATCGAGTGACGATTGATCTGAGGCCTTTAAGCTCTTCGTCGCGAGGATAAGCCTCTCACATTTGAAGAAATAGCTCTCTTTCACTAAGGAAAGCGGTACTTTGATCTCTACTTGGACGACTTTTTCTTTCTGACGGAAGTCAATCACATCGGCGCCGGTGAGAACCTGACCGCCGAGTTTTTGAACGTAGGTTACAAGCGCTGGAAGGAGAGTTTCAGTGTCCAGCTGTCCTTCAAACTTGTTCCTGATAAGAGCCTTTACTCTCCTTCCATCAAGGCCCATTTCTGCGATCTTTTCATTATTGGTAGTATACACAGTGTCTTTGAAAATTGGAAATAAGAGATTATTAACATAGTCGATTTTGGATAGCAGCTCCATATTTTCGTTCGTAATGATTTCGTAATTAGGACCGCTCTCGGCCGTTTCTGAAATCTTATTCATTCTTTTGAGTAGTTTTTGAGCTCCAATCCAGCGTTGTTGTATTTTGGTCACCGTTTCCTTCTCACCATGGAGCTTAATGCTTTCGAGTATGTCGCTCAAACTTCCAAAATTTGGAAATTCGGAGTTTTTCACTCCAGATCCAGTTGGAAAAAGACCCTTTTCCAGTATAACAACTGATTTTTTAGGATATTTCTCCAAGATCGCGGCCATACAGGAAAGACCAACAATACCTGAGCCCACAATAATGGTGTCGTAATCCAAAAAATGCTTTTTCTCCCAATAACTGATCATATTTGTTAGATTTTCTTAGAAAATTAAATAGAATGATTTAAATTATTATAGATTCGAATTTAATAAAGCGATTACTAAGACAGAAATATCTCTTTCTCATTCTTGGTTCCTGGAAATCAAAACGGCTTTTTTTTTTTTAATTGTTCGAAAAAAACAGGAAGGAGAAGAGATCCAGCAGAGCGGTCTGCGCGGCACCAATATGTTTCTCTTTCCACATTTCCCGCAGTGGGATCTCAATATAACAAGAGAATTAGAACGTTTCCATACTAATGGAACAAAATCTCTTGATTGTTACGAATATCTCTAATTCGATGAAATTTGCAGCGGCTCATCACGCTCAAAGTGAAATAGAAGGAGAATTAATAATGTGAGAACAATGTTATTATAATGGGATATATACCCACTCATCTATATATACTACCTTTGATTCTTTTGAATTTTAAATTAGATTCATTCCAATCGGAGGTACTCCACTTGGAAAATTTGATTCGTACTCAGATCTACCCGTTTCTTTCAAGTAGAGACTGTCAAAGACCTATGTCTGGAAATCAAATCAACCAATTCAAGGACCCTTGCCAAAAATCAAATCATCACACAAGACTATTGTCATCTAATAATCGGTCTCAATGTGGCCTACAAATTTCACACAGGACCTCTGATTTTGGACAGAAGCTCTCTATACAACGGTGGGAACAACAAACATTGCTTTCTGAAGAAGATAATGACATTGAATCAGCGAAAAACACTGAATTTCTCATGGATATGACTATTGAGCCGTTAGATCCCGCCAAACAGTTGAATCTCAGTTCCAGGAAGATCTCTCCTCAAAATCCTTCGATCTTACTCGAGGCTCTTTCGAGTTTTCAAGGTCTTCAGTGGCTAAATTTGAGTTTCAATCAGCTTGGAGATAAAGGAATTGCAATTCTTTCAAGCAATAAGAGCAAGAGCTTGACGCACTTACAGCAATTGGATCTCACAGAAAATCAGCTTGGGACGCGAGGAGCAAGGTTTTTGGGCGTGAATACGATTTGGAAGAAGCTAACACTGTTGAATTTGAGCGGGAATTTAGTATGTGACGACGGAATCAAATTTATCGCTCAAAATTCTGCTTGGACTGACCTCCAAGTGCTGTGTCTCAATCTTATTGGTATCACTCATAACGGAGCTAGAGCCCTCGCAGCGAACGAGAGTTGGAAAAATTTACAGGAACTTCATTTAGATGGAAACATTGGCTTAGGAGACCAAGGGCTGCTGGCTTTGGCTTCCAATAGAACTTGGATCAATCTTCAAAGACTTGTTATCTGTGACTCTGGAGTTAGAGCCGAAGGTTTGAATTTCTTAAGGCGCAATAGAAATTTGAAAAACCTTAAGGTTTTTGCTTCGAAAAGTAGTCGCAAGAATCAAAACGAGAAATATACTGAAGCCAACTCATTTAATTCCGCTTTCTTAATGCAGAGAAATTTAGCCATTCGAGGTGGTACAGGGGGAAAAACCGATACCGGAGCAAGTAATACTCAAGAACTCGTCTCGAAAATCAGCCAGTTTAAAGAGAGAGTCAAAAGCAACAAAGATTTAGAAAGCGATTTGAGCTTTTACATAGAAACCCGCGCAGTAGACAATCTACTGGAGGATATCGATGGGAAGAATGTTCACTCGTTTGAGCTCGATTTCAAAATCAAGAAATACTACCTGGACTCCAACAATGCTGCTAAAGTTCTCCTAATCACAGGAAAGACCGGTATAGGCAAGTCTCTTTTCTGCAGATATTTACAAAGATCGATCCTGATGGACTGGATTCACGAAGACCAACATGAAACTGGTGATAGGGAGTGGCTCCCAATATACTTGGATCTCTTGACGCTGAAGAACTTCAACTCTTCAGCTGTCAACGAGGCATTGATGCAAGAGCTACAATTAACGGAATCCGAGCTTAAACTCCTTCAAACCTCGGTTTCCAGCAGCACCTTGCCTCAAATTCTGTTTATTCTGGATGGATATGACGCTATTCAGGACACCGGAAAACTTAAAGGATATCATGACTTCATTCAAAACAATTTCTACACTAAGAATGGTTTTGAAAAGGCCTGGCCAAACGCGAAAATCATCGTGACATGTCGCGAGGAAAGCCTTTCCGATATCAGCCAAAGGGATTTGGTCTTCGCTCCTCTTGATCAAAAAAGAGGCGTGTCAATTGCTGGGTCTTATATGGAGTACACCATTCAGCCATTTACCGACATTGAAATCACAACTTACATGAGAAAATATGTCATCGCGAGATTTCCTAACGCAAAAGAAGACAATGACGCTGATATCAGCTCCCATTACCCTGATTTTCTGAGAAATGGGGCCGTATCATCGTGGGGTTTGGTCAAGGCTTATGAGGAGATCGTGGATCGCCAAAAATCAAAGCAGGTCCTGAGGATCCCTCTCACGCTTTCCATGGCCGTTGATATTCTAAACGACATTGCTGAGAAAGGTTACGACAGCATCCCTTATTTAAAAGAGAGTATCTTAGGTGTTAAAATCACGTCCGAAACGCGCTTTGATCGATGGTTCTACTACGAAGCTTTCACCAATCGTTTGATCATCTCAACAGCGGCGAACGTTGCTCCGGAATACGTCCAAGCCGGGCCGAGTGAGAAAGAAAACCATTTGAAATTGCTCGAAAAATTCCAGGATTATGCACTGTCCGTCTGTCATTATAAGAGACGTCCCAAAGAAATCGACCCTAAAGTCGATAATGTATTCACTTCCTCCACTCTCGTTAGTAAAGACGGTCAGGGCGCCTATCAATTCGTTCATCGTTCAGTACAGGAATTCTTCATCGCGCAAGCAATTGTCCATGAGTTGAGCCATCTTCATTCAGATTTTTCGAGCCCAGAGAACATTCAGGGCTATATTCTCAATCAAAAGCTCCAAGAGCACACCTCACAAGTAATCCGCTTTCTAAAAGATGCTTACCAAGGCGCTAGGCTCAACCCGAAGGCTTTACGTGAATTGGTTTATATGTCGCGGTCAATCCCAGTCGATCAGCGTCTAAACGAGGAAGAAAAGAATGGAATTTCTTCCAAAAGACTGACACTGGGACCACAGATTGGAAATGCCGCGGCTAACGCGATAACGATATTGAATCTCGGGAAATTCAATTTTAGAGAGTTTGATTTTAGAGGGGTCAACATTCCAGGCGCTTATTTAAGTCATGGAAAATTTGATAACACAAATTTCTCTGGTGCGAATCTCACAGGCGTAGTCTTTAGGAACGCGTGTCTGAAAAACACAGATTTTACCCTAGCTAACCTGTCAGAGGTCGAATTTGGCGTCATGCCGGATCTGAAGTTCAACAAGCGTATCGCTTGCATGGAATTTTCTCAAAATGGACAGAAACTCGCAGTTGCCCTTGGAAAACAAATATCCGTCTTTGAAAAAGACCCTAAAGGATTATTCTTCAGAGAAGTGCGAGTAATCCTAGGACACGAGAATAATGTCCAAAGCCTAACGTTCAGCACAGATGGGAAGAAAATCATTTCGTCGGGAATAGATAAAATGGTTTACGTTTGGGATGCAATCACAGGAGATTGCCTTCAGGAGCTCGCAGGTCGCAAATCATCCCAAAAGCAGATCAGGATTAGTCCAGATGACAGCAAGATAGCATCAGTCAGCTCGGACCAATCAATAAACGTATGGGACGCATCGACTTATGAACATATGCTTCAGATCAAAGGAACTTCAAAGAATCGCCTCGTCTGTGAGTTCAGTCCGAATGGAAAGCTTCTTTTGCATCTCGATGAAAAAAATCACACTCTCCATCTTCGAAACAGTACCACTGGGCTTTACTATCGGAAATATTATTTCGAGGAAGCAAGAGTCTACAGTTTATTTCGTTTTGGTGCTGCAAACATTGAGAATTTCAAATTTCTTGGTGGTGGGAGGCAAATCGTAACGAGATCATCCAACCAAATGGGATTTTATACTGATACAATAAGATGTCACGTGATTAAATGCTTTGAAACTGCAGATAAAGGAGAGTGCTTTCATCCTGATGAAAAACAATCGATAGCTATCAAAGGAAACGACATAGTCGTTCAAGACACTGCTACTGGGCAGTTGAAAACTATACTTAAGCGAAATGAAAGATGGCAACGTAACGACAGCAATAGGTACTATTTCTCCTTTGTGATGCCGAAGAACATCTACTGCCCCAGCCCTGAAAAGAAATTACTCGCCGATGTAGTTGATTCCATGACCAGAATCGCCTTCCTGAATATATCTTCCCTCAGTTCCTGGAAGAATGGCTCCGTTGGTGAAGACCAGAACGGTAAATTGGAGCTATTAGGCGCGAAAATTGACTCTGCTAGTGGTCTGAGTAAAGAAACCCTACCGCTTTTCATGCAGTACGGAGAGTATAGCGAATTCGACGAAGAAACCATTCAGAATTTGATTCTTGGCTCAGCTGAGAATGTGAAAGAAATAATCCTTCCGGGCAACGGCATGACCTCCAAAGGAGCAACGATAATTGGGAGAAATACCACGTGGGTTAATTTAGAAAAACTTGATTTGCATTATAATAAATTTGAGGACTTTGGAGCCGTGGAAATAGCAAAGAACACTGCTTGGACACACTTGAAAAAGCTGAATTTATCAGAAAATAAAATACGTAACCAAGGCGCAATCGCCCTAGCTGCGAATAATGCATGGACTGAATTAGAAGAGCTTGGCCTGGCCTGGAATGGAATTACTGATGAAGGTGTTCAAGGGATCGGTAAGAACACCAGCTGGAAGAACCTGACATCTTTAATTTTGTCCCGCAACGGGTTCGGACCTGAAGCAGTCAAAAGTTTAGCCACTAATCCAACTTGGGTCAAGTTAGAGGGATTATACCTATCTTTTGCTAAATTTGGAGACCAAGGCGCAACCAATCTAAGCGCGAATACTACTTGGACGAATTTAAAAATACTTGACGTATCTGATTGCAATTTAACCTCCTGCGGAGTGGCGGAATTGGCAAAGAACACAACGTGGAACAATCTCGAAGTTCTTAATCTCAACGGAAATGGCATTCGTGACCCGGGCGCCACGGAATTGAGCAAAAATACGACCTGGGAGAAACTGCGAGAGCTTCGGTTACAAAAAACTTGGATTACTTCAAAAGGGATTGCAGACCTTGCCAACAACACAGTATGGAAAAATCTGCAAATTCTCAAATTGGACGATAATTCCCTAAAAGTTGACGGGTTTAAGGCCTTGTGTGCCAATACGAGCTGGAGAGACATGCAAAAATTAAGTATCAACACTACTCAAATGGGCGACAAAGGATTCGATCAACTTGCCAAAAACACAACTTGGAGCAAGTTGATAAAGTTAGATGCAGAAAAATGCGAGTTGACATTTTCAGCTATGAATTACGCTGCAAAGAGCGCGTGTTGGGCGAAGCTAGAGAAGCTTAATCTGAGCCAAAATTCGCTTTTAGATAAAGGCGCAACGAGTATGATAAAAAATAAGCAATGGGTAAATCTAAAAGAACTAATTTTACGTGGAAATCGGATTAGTGAAGAAGGCATCAAAAGTTTAGCAAGCAAAAATCCCTGGCCAAACCTCGAAGAGCTGGACTTAAGTGCTAATAATATTAATGCTGAGGCAGCTCGTGCGCTGAGTGGAAACACCAATTGGACTAAGCTCCGTGTATTAATTCTCAGTTTCAATTCTATTTCGGACGCAGGAGCGATTGCTCTCGGAGCAAATAAGTCCTGGGTTAACCTTCAACGCCTAGAATTGACCAATACTGGTTTTGCGTTCAAAGGGGCTGAGGGTCTTGCGAAGAATGTGAGTTGGAAAAACTTGCAAAAGCTGGTGCTCTCAAGAAACAGGCTAGGAGATCAGGGAGCAAAAGCTTTGGGAAGTAATGTGAGTTGGATCAATTTGAAGGAATTGGATTTGGAGTCCACTGGGATTGGTGATGTGGGAGCTATAGATTTATGCGACAATGTGTCTTGGGTAAACTTAGGAGAGATTATTATGCAGGGGAATAAAGCCGCCGAAGAGGGTCTAGCAGCATTGAGTAACAATGAAGCCTGGCCGAAGCTGAAGAATATAGTAACAGATAGAAGGAGAAATGACTTCTTAAAGCAAATAGCAATGAAAAAGTAAAATCTTATTTGCTTTTAGTCTATGAAATAAGCCTGGAAAAGTAGCTCTTTTATATAAGTATAAACTATATTTTGAAAACAAATATATCAAATAACAATGAATTCCAAAATATAACAGCAAAATGCAAGTTCCTGAGTGTAAGCAGGCTTAGTCTCTGATATTGAGCTTGATATCAAAGAAAGAGAGCTCATTGAGAAAAATAATTTCATGAAGAGTCGCAGAGGATAAGTTTCCCTCAAAATTAGCTCTTGTGAACTGCTGCCTTTATTAGCAATGATCAAAGTCTCAGAATCCGTTGGCTTTTCTGGTTTTCCAACCAGCTGATTTGAATCGAAATATTATTCAATATGCGCAGATTGATGGTAAAAGTTGAAGTTCTAGAAGATAATTTGCAGCTAGCATGTATCAGCAGACGTTCTGCTTGCTAAGGGTTACCCTCAGTATTACCCCGAGAGAAAACGTCTCCCAGAATTTTGAAAATACTGACATGATCTTAAGAGCATCATTCATATGTAATATTCATGAAGTACTTGAAACTCTAGCGAAGTTGCTTCTTCATACTCGAAAAAGGTTTTTAATGGACCGTTCATCTTCAAGCCTTGATAGTAGCAGCTCTCGAGCTGAACACCAATCAAGTATTAAGAAAGTTAGGGTCAACCATTGAATTCTCTCGAGCTGCATCGCAATCCCAAGCCACGCTAGCAAATTCCTTTCAGATACTTGGTTATCATCTTGTAATCTGCTGTTGCAACAATCGGCTTCCATTGTTCTAGCTAGGGTTGATCCGGAGTCGCCCCTTATTACCTAATTTTTTATTTATCCAATACTCTTGAATTTTATTTAATTGAATTGCAAATGGTTGAGGCAACGACTAGCAGCGAGAGAAACTTGATAGAAATTCGAGTTCTACAGAAAAATTCAACTCGAAGTGTAACGCTATATGAAGATACTGAGTCCAAGAAAAAGATTGTGATAAAGAAACTCCCCAAAACTTATTCAGCACTACAAGAAATCCAGGCTTTACGTGTTTTGAACGAACTAAACCATCCAAACATCGTTAAATTCTTAGATTTTGAAGAGAAAACTGATGGTTTTTACCTTTCTTTCGAGTATTGTGAACAAGGAGACCTAGGAGAGTTCATAAAAAAGAACCCAGATTTTCCTGAGCATCAGGCACAAAAAATCATACAGCAGATTTTTTCAGGGCTTCTAGCGATTCATGACAAAAAACTCATTCATTGTGATTTGAAGTGCGAAAATATTGTAATCGATGAGAACTACACTGTAAAAATCGCTGACTTTGGATCAACGACACCAATGGAATCCACGCTGAAATCTTGCGTTGGATCACCAATTACGAGGGCGCCTGAGGTGTACCTGGGGAAATATAACGAAAAATGCGACATTTGGTCTTTTGGGATCATCTGCTATCGAATCCTTTGCGGTAGATATCCTTATCCTGAGACCCTCACGCCACTGAAGCTCCAAGAGCTCCTCCAAAAGCCTTTTCAGGTTACATTTCCAGAGGGACGTCTCTCAAAAAGAGTAACTGAACTGGTTTCAAGAATGCTGGTTCAAAACCCGAATAAGAGGATAAGTCTCCAAGAACTACGCGAGGATGATTGGATTAATGGAAAATTATTCAATGTTGCAATGGATGTGATTCTCCCTGATGCTGGCTTGAGAGCCTTGAGCTCTCTGGATCTCTGGTACCCTGACACATCAGCTGCGTTTAAAGAACGCTATAACCAAAGCAAAGAAGGAAAGAAGAATCAGGTGGTGGTACTGTACAAGTTTGAAGATAAAATCGGAGAGAGTTCTGTTTACTCTGCCTTCGATCTTTATGATTACCAGCAGCAAGTCATGATAAAACGAATTCCGAAGAGCTGGCCCTTGGCGAAGGAAAGAGTCTTTAACGAAATTTATATTCTGAAAAAATTACAATCGTCATACACAGTCAGGCTCATCGACCACTTAGAATCTGAAGAAGATTACTTCCTAGTCTATGAGAAATGCAAGCATGGAAGCCTCGAGAGCTTCCTACGAACACATACAAATGAGTCTCGACCTTCTGCCTATGAACTTTATAAACTAATCTTAGCTCTACTTGAGAGTATTAAAGGCTTGTATTCTTCCAAGCTGGTTCATGGAAGAATTAGTCTTGATCATATTTTGCTTGATGCAGACTATAACTTGAAGATCTGTGGATTTTCCGAGGCTATGTGTCTTGACGAGACAGCAATTCCCGCTCATTTTCCCACGGAAATAATCTCTAAACAAACACAATATACTCCTCCAGAGATGCTTCTGCATCAAAAGCGCTGTCAAAACAGCGATTTTTGGTCATGGGGTTTTGTATTTGCATCTATTCTCCAAGGACAAACATCATTTGAGTCAGTTCAACAGGCTACTCTGGGTCTCCCTGACTGTATTAAAGACTTAATTCATTTCATGCTGCAAGAGGATCCGGCCAAGAGGATCGACATTGTCGGAGTGATGAAGCATCCTTGGGTTTGCAGGATGGAGTTAGCGAAGAGCGTATTGGATGAGCTGTACAAAGGACAGTGGCATAACCCATTGGAGCAGCTTTGTTCCGAGCTGTTGTTTAAGAATGCCGAAGATGAGAGAGAAGAAAGCCTGGAGGTCACACCACTCCTCCTCATCTGGGAAAAGATGAACAATGAGTGCTCAAACGAAATTTTGGATGGTGAAACTGCAAACGGCGATTTTATCTCTTCAAAAGAGATAATGACCATGGGAGAGATTAATTACTTGAAGGTATTCTATATTCATGGAGCAACTTACAGTGGACCCCTAAAATATGGGAAGAGGCATGGAAAAGGCGAAATGACATTTGCGAGCGGTGAAAGATATAAGGGAGACCTGCGCGATGACAAATTTGATGGAGATGGTGAAGCGATCATGAATGACGGAGGCAGTTACAAAGGAAAATGGAAAGACGGCCATCAACATGGACAGGGAATTTTCACTTTCCCCACGCACTCAAAGTTTTCGAACTATGAAGGAGAATGGAATAGAGGCAGAATGGTGAAAGGCAAGCTGAAGTGGAAAAACGGAGACGTTTATGACGGAGAGCTTGATGGTGTAGGAAATCCCAATGGGAAGGGAGTGTTCAAATGGGCTCAAAGTGAGTTACTCTATAATGGAGAATGGAAAACCGGTGTTAGAGCAGGAAAAGGCACGCTAATTTACCCCAACGGAAAGAAGTATGAAGGTGATTGGGAGTGCGATCAAATGCATGGAAGAGGTAGGTTTGAATGGGAAAATGGAGAAATTTATGAAGGAGAATGGAAAAAAGGAGTTAGAGACGGTAAAGGTAAGCTAGTTTACTCAACTGGTGAGAGATATGAAGGAGCCTGGGAAAATGATAAAATGCATGGCTGGGGTGAGATTCATTTGCCTGATACCAAAAAAAATGGCTTCTCCATCAAATACGGAAATTTTTCTGATGTTACGTGGATAAACTCCTCAAAAGGCAGGTTTGTTGGAAGATTTACAACTCTCTCAGGCAAGTATTATCAGGGAGAGTGGCTGAGGTTCCGAAAAGACGGATTTATAGTGAGTATGGATGCTGATGGCACAATATATCAGGGATTCTTCAGTGAAGACAGCCCTTTTGGAAAAGTTACTCTGATACTTCCTCATTTAGAAGAAGCAATAATTTGTTTTTGGAAGGACGGTAAGTTGATGACTGGAGATAAAGGCATCACCGATTATTTCTCGATGAAGACAACCTTTCCACCAAATGTTCAACGAAATGGAAAAGGCAGCGGAAAGTGGTACGACGGCATCTTCTTCGGCCAATGGAAATACAATCAGCCTTATGGTAGAGGAAGAATGAAATATTCAAACAAATCGGAGTTTAAAGGGGAGTTTAAGGATGGATATCGCCATGGCAACGGCCAAGAAATTACCTCAAAAGGGACGAAATATAGTGGAACTCTGGAAATGAATAAGAAAGAAGGCCGGTTTATTGTAGAATATAAGGGAGGGCACCGTGATATTACCAAATATGAAAACGGTTACGAACAAGTAAATACTGTTTCTCGACTGTCCGGATCTTCAGAGGAAACTGCCAGCGTGATAGATCAAAACTGCTGACAAAAATGACTCAACGAAAAGTCTCCATGGACATTGCGAAATTGAATTAGTGTGTAAACAAATTAAGAATTTTTTCCATTTCCTCGAAGTAAGTGAAAATGTTGACATGAACTGCAATCGCAGCTACCTTGAGAAATTAATTATTTATTTTTTATATTTACATTTATACGAAATCAAAGTGTTCAATTCATTATAAAACATTCATTTGATGAACCATATTGTAGCAAATGTATTCAAAACTTATCCAAAATCGCAAATTTTTTCTATACACGTTCAAAGTTTATTTATTAATTCAGTTTGAATATAGCTTCAAGCCTCTTTACAGCAATTCGATCTATCTCTGAAAAACATCAAAAGCGAAATAAAAAATCATCGCTTCATTTCTCATAGAAGGTGTTTGGAGCTCAGAATATTAGCAATATTGCTTTCTTCTGATCGAAAATCAGCTGATCTCCGGTCTCATGGTTAGAACGTGGTAAGGCTACACCTCTACAACGCGGCTAAAATAGTTTAGCAAGATCAAATGAACACTTCCTGCCACAGTAATATGTCTCTTACGATATCACTATCCATGTGTTTTTCGGTTCTAGCCAGGTTTCAGACACATTGTCAGTTAAATGTTTAAAGGCTACATATATCTCTTAGAACTTAAATGGTCTGAAAACGATTTCACCAAACTATCGTTTCGGAAATTTTATTTCGAAAAATTGCTTGAATGCAGGTGATGAGAATGATTTACACTACCGTTTATCGAAATCACTTTGTATTTATTTCCATCGGATTTTAATTTAACTATGGGATTGTTATTTCACTAATCAGATCTTGAGTTAAACCTGCAATGTCCGGTAAAATCATCAAAGACAGAAAATTGAAGAAGATCCGGGATCTTCAGGAAGGATACTTCAGCTCTGTGACCCTGTTCGAGGACCTCGAGACCCAAAAAAGAGTTGTAATAAAGAAAATTTTCAAAACTAAAGCAGAAACAAATGCAATGCAAGAAATCGAAATATTGACTCAACTGAGCAAACTCAACCACCCAAACATCATCAAGTTCTTAGGCTTTGAAGAGAAACTTGGCACCTATGACCTGGAATTCGAGTATTGTGAGTATGGAGACCTCGGGAAGTTTCTATCAGGTCAGCCAGCGCTTCCCGAGCATCAAGCTCAGAAGGTAATCCAGCAAATCTTTGCTGGAATGCAAGCCATTCATGATCTGAGGTATGTGCATCGAGACCTGAAGCTTGAGAATGTGTTAATCGACGAAAATTATAATTTGAAGATCGCTGACTTTGGATGCTCAGCGAAAATAAGGCAGAGGTTTGAGACTATCATTGGATCACAGATCACGATGGCTCCGGAGGTGTACGGGATGAATTATGATGAAAAATGCGACATTTGGTCGTTTGGAATCATGTGCTATAGGATCCTCTTGGGTGAGTACCCTTACCCTGAGACAATAAAGCCGCTGATGCTGCAAGAGCTCCTCCAAAACCCTTTTCAGGTCACATTTCCAGAGGGAAAGCTCTCGAAAAGAGTCATCGATCTGCTTTCTAAAATGCTTGTTCAAGACCCGAATAAGAGGATAAGCTTCGAGGAGTTGCGCGAGGATGACTGGATTAATGGGAGTTTATTTAATGCTGATATAAGCGTGGCGCTTGCTGATGCTAGTTTGCAAGCAGTGAGTTCGATGGATCTTTGGTACCCTGATACGTCACCTGCATTTCGCGAGAGATATAAGCAAGGAATCAATGGAGAGAAGATGCAGCCAGTACTTTATGATTGCGAGTTTAAGGTCGGAGAGAGCGAGGGTTCAGTTTACTCTGGTTACAATTTGTGGGATAAACAGCAACAAGTGGTAATAAAGCGAATTTCTAAAGATAATAAGAAGAGGGCATACCGAGAAATTAACATTTTGAAAAAATTGCAATCGCAATATACAGTCAGACTAATCGACCACTTGGAATCTGAAGAAGATTGTTACTTAGTCTTTGAGAAATGCACGAATGGGAATCTTGAGAATTTCATACAGACGCACTTGAATGAATTTCGGCTTCCAGGCTATGAGCCTTATAAGCTCATCTACATGCTTATTGAGATCGTTAAATCTTTGTATTCTTTGAAACTGGTGCATGGAAAAATAAGCCTTAATCACATTTTGCTGGATGCTGACTATTCGCCCAAGATCTGTGGATTTTCTGAGGCTGTATTTCTTGACGAGACAGCAGCTCCCGCTCTTTTTCCCACGAAAATAAGCTCTAAACAAACACAATATACTCCTCCAGAGATGCTTCTGCATCAAAAGCGCTGTCAAAACAGCGATTTTTGGTCATGGGGTTTTGTATTTGCATCTATTCTCCAAGGACAAACATCATTTGAGTCAGTTCAACAGGCTACTCTGGGTCTCCCTGACTGTATTAAAGACTTAATTCATTTCATGCTGCAAGAGGATCCGGCCAAGAGGATCGACATTGTCGGAGTGATGAAGCATCCTTGGGTTTGCAGGATGGAGTCCGCGAAGAGTGTGCTAGACCAACTGGGCGAGAGCCGATGGTATACATCACCTCTACAGATCTTCAATCAGCTTGAGAAAGCCGAGGATGAAAGAAAAGAGAGCTTTGAGATGGTTTCAACATCTTTCAAATGGGAAAAGATGAACAATGAGTGTTCCAACGAAATCACTTATGGTAGAACTGCAAACGGCGATAAGATTCCCTCAAAAGAGATATTGTCGATGGAAGAGGTTCAGCACTTGGAGGTATTCTATTCTGACGGAGCTTACAGTGGACCCTTAAAATATGGGAAGAGGCATGGAAAAGGCGAGATGAAATTTGCGAGCGGTGAGAGTTATAAGGGAGACTTTATAGAGGACATAATGGACGGACATGGAGAATATGTCTGGGGCGATGGAACGAGATATATCGGGCCTTTCAAGAATGGAAATAGAGAAGGGACAGGAGGAAAATACGAACACTCTCGAGGCTCATGCTACACGGGCGACGTGCTAAATAATAAATTTTGCGGGACTGGAAAAGCGGTCATGGAAGACGGAAGCAGTTACGATGGCAAATGGAAAGATGGTCAGTACCATGGACAAGGGACTTTCATCTTCCCGACTCATTCAAAGCTATTAAGCTACCAAGGTGAATGGGATAATGGGAAAATGGTGAATGGTCAGATTCAGTGGAAAAATGGAGATATTTATGATGGAGAGCTTGACGGTGAAGGAAATCCCAATGGAATGGGCGTGTTCAAATGGGCCCAAGGCGAGGTACTCTATAAGGGAGAATACAAAAGAGGAACCAGAACCGGAGTCGGTACAATCATTTATCCAAATGGGGCGCAATATAAGGGTAACTGGGTCAACGATAGAATGCATGGTTGGGGTGAAATCTCTTTGCCGACAAAAATCGGCTTGTTTCATTCGAAATTCGGCGAATTTTCAGAAGTAGAATGGGAGAATGTCTCAGAAGGCCGTTTTCGCGGGAAATTCACCACTCTCTCAGGGAAATATTACCAAGGAGGATGGCTAATGTTTCGAAAACATGGATATGGAAAGAGTGTAGACGCTGATGGGACGACATTCAAAGGAAATTTTTCTGAAGGCGGCCTTTCTGGGAAAATTGAGATAGAGCTGCCTCATCTGGAGGGAGTAAAAATCTGTTCAAGGAAGAATGACATGCTGGAGTCCGGAGATAAGAGCTTGACTGAATATGCCTCATTGCAAGTGCCTTTCGAATCAAATGACCAGAAGAGACTAGATGGCAAAGGCTGCAGAAAATTCAAAAACGGCTGTGTTTACTTTGGGCAATGGAAAGACAATCAACCCCATGGCAGAGGGAGGATGATATATCCAAACAAAATATTGTTTAAGGGGGAGTTTAAAAACGGGTATAGGAACGGAAGAGGCCAGGAGATCACTCCTGACGGAACTAGATATAGTGGGACTTGGAGGATGAATAAGAAAGAAGGACGGTTTAGTGTGGAGGATAAAAATGGAGTGCTCTTGCTTACTGAATATAAGGAGGATGTTGTAAAGGTAAACGATGTTTCTGGGTGTGAAGGAGAGAAAGTGAGTAAAATACAACATGCAAAGCTCAGAACGAGTAATTTTGAGAAAGGATTGTCTACCTAGCTGCCTAATGAGTGGGAATGGTCTCCAACAGTTTCTTTTTATGAAGTGAGAAAATGGATATAATCTATAATTAAAGATTTCGTTGTTATTAGTGATGACTGAATTAATTTTGTGATCGTAACAATCGATATTCAATAGAGTCACTTGGTGGTGAAAATTTATGTCATTTTTGAAAATCATATGAAAAGACTTGGAATTTACATCCCTATCAGCATATTAGACAAAGCCTCTCATGAATTATCACCTCTGCAAGGTAAATTCTATATGCAATTTTGAGTCGATATAAAATTGCATCTAAGCCTTGAGTATTTATCGAATAATCTAATTTGTAAAGGTTATGAGCAGCTAGGCTGATATTGGCTTATCAAATGGATCAATCAAGGAAGAAGAAAGTCAAGGTTATTTTTATTTTTTTTTAGATTTGAGAGATAGACACCGATAAAGGATCAGCATTCCAGATATTTGTTGAGTTAGTTCCGAAATTGGCAGGCTAAAGACAAAGGCTTACCTTCAACTCTTATATGCCAACAATTTCTCATCAACGAAGGTTTTTATAATGGGAGTTACGTTTTATTAGGAGTATTATTTTGGTAGTTAAGTTGTTCAAACTCCTGTTTCTACGATAATTTTCAAAAGATATTTCGGCGGATTAACCTTAGGATCAGCATTCAAATATGAATCAGAAAATGTTGCTTGATACTCGAACCCAGCAACTTCAAAGAATCAATAAGAAGTTAAATTACCTCATGCAAGGGCTGGAACATGATGAAGAATCTGATTATACATTACAAGTTTTCTATGATAATTCAGATCTTTGCTCTGGTGGAAAAGCACAAACTCCAGAGAGGTTATATGTGATAGATAACCAAAAAGGAACCTTCGACAATGAACTGTTAAAGCAGCTCTCAAAGGAAGGCGAAGAGTTGAATCTATCGAAGAAAAAGATTTCTCATCACGAGACTCCAGCACTTATCAAGTCTCTTTCTTCATTCAAGAATCTATTACTGCTGGACCTGAGTTCCAATTTCCTTGGAGATAAGGGAATTGAACTGCTCTCAAGCAACCGAAATAAGCACTTGGCGCTCTTAGAGCACTTGAATATTGCAGATAATCAGTTTGGAAATAAAGGTTCAAAGAGTCTCAGTCTGAATACTATTTGGGAGAGCCTCAAGGCATTGAACCTGAGTAATAATCCTCTCGGCAGCGACGGAATCAAAGCTATTGCTCAAAATCCTGCTTGGACTGGTCTTCAAGTATTGGTTCTTAATCGGATTGGTCTCGACCAAAACGGAGCTAAAGCCCTCGCGGCCAATGAGAGTTGGAGAGAATTGGAAGAGCTATACATGAATGGAAATTATGAGTTAGGTGACCAGGGATTTGTGGCGATAGCATACAATAACACATGGATTAAATTGAAGAGACTATCCATATGTGCCTGTGGGATCAGAACTTCGGCGCTGACGAACTTAAAGAGAAATAAATATTGGAAGAATTTCAAAATTTTTCACTTGGAAGACAGTATCAAGCTTACAGATTCATTAGTTCAATCTTGTTTCAGGGCAAGAAGAGGAGGAGGGGACAAAAAGACAGATTCAACATCGAAAGAAATGCTAGAATTGTCTTCCAAGATCAGCCAGTACAAGGAAAGTGTGAAAAACAACAAATCTTTGGATAGCGAGCTCAGCTTATATATGGAGACTCGTGCAAAAGATAACCTCGTGGAGGATATTGATGAGAAAAACATTGAGACGTTTGGATTAGATTTCAAGATCAAGGCACATTTCCTCGATGCTGACAACAGTGCTAAAGTTTTACTTGTCACAGGGGCGACAGGTGTGGGAAAGTCTCTCTTCTGCAGATATCTTCAGAGGTCAGTCTTGATGTACTGGAATCCTGATGATCAACAAGAAGTATCTTCTTCCGAAAATAATAATAACAAAGACTGGCTTCCCATTTACGTTGACCTCTCAAAGCTCAAAAATGCTAAAACGGCAGCTGCTTCGGAAGCACTAACCAGAGAGCTCCAGTTATCAGAAAGTGAGATAAAGCTCTTCCAAGGTTCGAAGACAAGCAACACACTGCCTCGTCTCCTGTTCATTTTTGACGGTTATGATACCATTCAAGATATGAGTGAACTTCAAGGATATCAAAGTTTGATTAACAACAATTTCTACATTTCTAATGGCTTTGGGAAATACTGGGCGACTGCTAAGCTTATCATCACTTGTCGTGAGGAGAGTCTCAATAATATAGATCAAAGAGAGCTCCTATTT
>ENA-UOTX01000359-UOTX01000359.1-compost-metagenome-genome-assembly--contig:-NODE-359-length-49871-cov-12.932482_pt1 | contig 49871 bp, 30 predicted proteins | sample MGYA00238143_ERZ746982 | MGnify/ENA primary metagenome ERZ746982 (study PRJEB28758, sample SAMN06268862) | compost metagenome | isolation source: single cell | place: USA: California, Emeryville, Joint... | reverse complement strand
AGTTAATATATTATATCAAGCTTGAGTTTTCCTTTTGATTCTAAGAGATACTTCCAAAGGACCTGCTCTTTAATTAAGACGAGATTATTTCAATTTTATTGGAAGAAGAGGTTTTTATTCATATTGGTGGTTTTTTTTTATCTTCAAAAATTTCTCACTAATTTTACTCATTGTACAGGAACTTATTTCACGTTCTATTGATACACCTTACTAAAACCATCCTGCTGAAATACTTCTAACCGTTGAGTTCCATCCAAGAAAGAAACCGTTTGAGTCCTATTAATTATGGAAGAAACTCTTTACCCTACACCACAGAATTTTAAGTCTCCCATTAAAAAAATAAATAATTGAGATATCCTGCAATATCAAATATTAGACTTTATTCTATGCTAAAGAAAGCTACTTATAGAGGGATTGGGAGCTTAGCCAAGAATTTTCAGATATTTTCTGCTCCAAGTTTTTCCTTTGCGACACACAATGAGCAGTCATCGGTTGATGAAGAAGAAGTAAAAACTTTTTCGAGAGTCAAAGATTGGTGGAGCCCTGATGGGTCTATGCGACCTTTGCATGCATATAATTACGCTCGAATTGAATACATGAAAAAGATAATGCACCTGTACTCTCCTACCAGACAAAACTTAGACAAATACAGACCATTTGAAAATTTGAATGTGTTGGATGTTGGCAGTGGTGGTGGGCTGCTTGCAGAGGTAAATTTTTATGGGTCCTTTACTTTGTTGTGAATTGCTTCATAGAGCCTGGCACGCCTGGGAGCAAATGTAACTGGAATAGACGTCACTCCGGAATCCGTTCGAACTGCAAAAGCCCATGCCCGATTGGATCCTTATTTAGAGAAGAAACTTACATACCGAAATATCAAATTGGGTAACGCTATGTTTGAGAACACATTGTACAACTCAAATTTTAGAGGATCTGGTAAAGGAGGGCAATCAATACGACATAGTGTCATCCGTTGAAGTTATAGAGCATGTAAACAATCCTGAACAGTTCATAAAGAACATTTCAGATGTAACTAAGGTAGGCACTCTTAGCTTTTGCCGTGATTAAACAACCTTTTTTTTTCCTCAAAGGACAATGGAATTGCTTTTATTTCAACAATTAATAAGACTGTGCAATCCTACCTTGTTGTTATATTACTCGCTGAATACATTGCTAGAACGATACCAGTTGGTACTCATCACTGGGAGAAGTTTCTCACCCCTGAAGAAGTACAGAGAATGATGGAAGCCCACCGCTTCACTGTATTGAATACACAAGGCTTTTCTTATGACCCTCTGAGGAATAAAATGATACCTACTAGCAGCACCGACATAAATTATTTCGTCGCTGGGAGAAAACAGCCAATAAAGCAGGAATAGTAATTGAATTTTTGGATATAGATTGTGATTTGTCGGTTAGTTTGTTCATTTAATTTGAATTTGATGAATACAAACCTTTAACAGCTAATTTTAAACAAAATTTCCAAAGATTCACAATAAAATTTAGTCTCAAAGAAAAATGAACTTTCTATTACCAGATTCTCAAAGAACGCCAAGAATTAATGAATGTCACTGTTTTGGAAAATACTGTACAGTAAATAGTGATGTCACAAGGAGTGCTCCAAATCATGGTCAATATCAAGTAAATTAGTAGCGCCCAAAATCTGTTTCCTAATTTCTATCCGGATAGAAATGTGTTCAACAAACTAATCGCCTTCATGGCGCTTCCAAAAAGATCAGCAAAAAAGCAAAACAAAAACAAGAAATCACCCGACAAGTCATAGAAAAAGCTCAGAAAATTCCGAAAAGTGAAGCACTTAAGTCCCTTCTTCAGGAAGCAGATGGAGATGGAGAGAGTAAAAATCTTACAAATGGCATGGCTTTACACCATTTCAAGAAAAGATAAATGTAAAAGTCTTATTTAAGACCAAAATGTGTCCCTATTGGAAATTGGTAAACTGATTCTACAAACTCTCCTTTAACATCGGATTTCATGAATAATAGAATAAATGCCGATACGGAGAAAATTGCACTTTCGCGCATAGTGAAGAAGAACTAAAGGAGACTCCTAATCTCAAAAAAACAAAGTTCTGTTCGATGTTTTCGCTTGGAAGATGCAGTGATGGAGAAAACTGTAGATTTGCTCATAGCAAGTCTGAGATTCGTTCAACACCAGAATTTTATAAAGCTTCATTGTGTCTTGCATATACAATGGGACGCTGCAAAATGGGGGGTCTTTGTCGATTTGCACATGGCACAGAGGAATTATCAGTTTTGTAAACTCTAAAAGAAATTACAACTCATCTCAATAATCATATCAGGAATAAATCGTTCAGTTCTCCTAATCGATCTAATGCAAGAGGAATTAGGGAAAGTTTCCGAGAAGAGCTAAATACTCCAACTATAGATTCTCCCGGAAACAGTTCAATGGGAGACTTTCCTGAGGAGAGTGAAAACTGTAAATCTTTATGCCAGCTGGTTGTATTTACATTATGTCAGATGCTCTAGTATTTGCAAACAAAGTTGACAAGGGGCAAATGTATGCTAGCCAAGTTTATAATGAAGACGTAAAATCTTTCCTGCAGCGGCTAGATTCCGCAGAAGAGGACTCCAGAAACCTACCTCATGACGTAAAATGCAAACCCATTGTTCCTAATCTTAGATCGATTACTAGGTTTGTTCTATCGAAGCAAGTCCTGAAAGACAAAGTAGCATTTTGCAGTATGAATCTCCTTCTTTTAAAGCATTTTGGAGAAGGAGGTAAATGCAAAAAAAAAAAAACCTAAATTATTTTACTTCAACGGTTATTTAAGTCGAGAGGTTGCTCGAATTTCGCTATATTTCACTTTATTGTTGTGAAATTTTTGTATGTAGTCGGCAAGTGTTTGTATTCGTTTCGATGGTTTTGTAAACCTAGCTTACAAGTAATACATGTAAGAGAATTTCATTAGCAAAATGTTGTTGGGTAAATACTCATTGATATGGTTGAAGGATTATTCAGATTGAGTGAGCGAGAGAGAGATGCATTTCTTTGCAGATAAAGCCAGAGAGGATGTACTCCTCAAGTTGAATAGAATAGCTTCGGAAATTACTCCGAGGGGTCACTTAATTTGAAGTTTAATTTTTTGATATCTGTAGATATTGTGCCGTGCCATTCAAAGGATATATTATTTCAAATAAATTTCTTGATTCTTATCATAACACTGGACGAATTTTTACTGCTAAAAGTTGATAAGCATTGGATTAAACGCAAATACTTGTGTGTGTGTCTTTCTCTCTCGGTTATGATGAATGGAATTAAATTATTAGATGGATGGGAATTTATGGAAACCGATACCAGATTCAACTTCACGCATCACTGCTAGACACAACTCATCTTCCCAAGGAAGTGTCGAGACTTGTATTCCTACCGGCATTCCAACGGCTCCTTTTAAATCAGCAATCGCAGACTTGTCAAACATATCCCTTGAAGGTGTACAAGTAGAATAGTCATCTTCACCTTCTTGAACGAGAGTTATCGGGACAGCTCCAGCAGGCATATTTAGAATGTTGTAGACAGTTAGATAAGCCACATTAATAACTAAATCATTGGCGTTTCCATGCTTAAAAGCTGGCTGTCCCATTCCTGGAGATAAGAGAGCGTCCAGTTCTAGCTCTCGCCACCACTTGAAAATGTTTGATTGTGTCTTTATCACTTCGTCGACGATCTCGTTGAACTGGACAACAGTTCGCTTTCCTGTACCTTTCATGATCTTCGCCGCCCTCTTCTCTCCGATGAGATTGAGGATTGCAGCAATTTTCTTTTGGAGCCAAGATGGAATTTTCGAAAATGTTTCTTCAAGCGCCAATTCATCAATTAGAGGTTCTCCTTCCATATGAGGATTGGCAGTAGATCCCTCTGCTGTGAGGAGCGCAGTAGTAAGAAGAAATAGTCGTTCGAAATGAGGGAAACTATCTAGTTTTATCATGGTATGACCTCTTTTTTTTAAGGCCTCGACAGCCTCATTAACCGCCCTGCGATTGGCTTTGCATGTTGGGAAGAAGGCCTCACTTTCAAAGTACGCAATCTTTAATTTCTTTTTAGAATAAGAGTTTATCGCGTTGATGTCTAGCGGCACATAAGGGAGCGCAGGTGAATATTTTCGGATATCTGGGTGATAAAGCACCTGCGTAAATAAGATCAAATCATTTACAGATCTCCCCAATGGCCCGTAGCAATATTTTATGATAGGTTGTAGTGGTGTTGATTGGTCTACTGGAGATCCACAATGTTTGACTGTTCTTTCCGAAGTGCCTTTGAAACCATAAACACCGCAGGAAAGAGCAGGTGAACGTATGCTTCCTCCAGAGTCAGATCCTAATCCTAGGACTGAGCATCTGGCTGCAATCATCCCTCCTTCTCCTCCAGAACTGCCTCCAGTACCCCTCGCCACGTTCCAAGGATTTTTCGCTCTTCCATAAACATGGTTCACAGACTCAATTGTGGCGAGCATTTGTGGAATATTGGTAGTTACAAATGGAATTCCTCCTGCTTCTCGAATAATGCGTATGATGGGAGAGTCTTCATTCATGGGTTTGTTAATTTGAGATATCAGCCCGAAAGTGCAGTCCAGACCTTTAATTCTGAACTCTTCTTTTATAGAGATCGGAATACCAAAGAGTGGTGGCAACTTTGAAAAATCTTTAGTGGATGCCCTCACTTTATCGCACTTATCTGCTGCTTCAATAGCCTCATCAAAGAGGGTTTCCGCTATTAATCCGAGATCTTTACCGATGGTTCCCGCGCGCTCAGAGTATGTCAAAACTATTTGTCTTGATGTTATCTCCCTCTTATTCAAGCGAGCAATCAGTTCAACAACGTTCGATTCTAAGATTTTATTCTTGATGTCTGCTGGAACCTCTTTGGGATCCGGCAGAGTTTGTGCAATTTTTTTATCTCGCTTTTCAATCTTCTCTTTGGCCAATTTAAACAGAGCTCTCACTCTTTTTTTGCGGAGGAACCACTTGACGGAGTAAAACGTTGCAAGTATGATAGCAACTCCTGATAAAAGTGCAGTGTTACTAATATTCATATTGTCTGATAGTATGATTAGATTTATAGAAAATTTAATTATTTGGATCCGAGCCAGCTTTATATGACGATGGCTCCAAAAATAAAAAAATTGCCGTTTTTTGAAAGACTTTCGAGAAATAGAAGATTTTGCAAAAAAAACTTTCTTGGGAGGTCGTCGCAGGTTTTCTAGACAACTCAAACCTTAATCATACATAATAGCACTCATTTGTTTCTCCAAAATAAGCGAGTGCTTCTCACTTGATATTGGTCTGTTTAGCGAAACACGATCAATAGAAAGTGCTATTTTGCTATTGAACTATCCTGCAGAATTGATCAGAACTTCTCGGTCAACTGAGAGTAAATGAGAGTAAATGCTGCTATTTTCCAAATATACCATGTCACAGCCAAAATCATTTTTGACGGCTTTGACTTTTTTTGGATATTTTTCTGATTGCTGCTCCATATGAATTAACCTGAGAACCTCCCATTCCGAAAAAGAACAGAAACCAAGTTTAATTCAAAAAACAGAAATGTTCTGAAAACCAGGATATCCTTATCTAGTGTAATTATACTATGTCTCACTCTCCCAAACTAAAGCCTGAAATGCTTCTCTCTCAATTATTTCTAATGAATCCCTAAGCAGTGATTTTAATTTCAATATACAAAAAAGAGTTCACATTACTATTTTTTTAAAATTAATTAAATGAACAAATACTTGATTATCAAATACTGCTTCTTGCAATTGCTAATATCATCTCCATTCTTTTTTTTGGGCAGCTTTCATCCCCCAAATGATAATTTTTTCGATTAATCCAGTTTCACCCATAGTAATTTGGCTCAATCTAGTTATTCGAAGCAAGCGTGTTGTTTTCATTTGCTTTCTTCTCCATTGGGTCAAATTACTTTCCAAAATTTCAAAATGTCATTGGAAATAGGATACCTGGTTAAAGAGCTTGGTTAAACACGCTACCGTTCAGTATTCAGAAATTTCCCTTTACCATCAAAAAGCAAATACCGATTTAAATGTTACAACTAACGGTCTGAAGTAGCTTTTCATTTTATTATTCTCAATGAGGTCATCTTTTATCTAAATTTTTTTTTTTTGAAAAATTATAATTTCAATATTGGCTAAATTGCTAAAATGATGTTGAGAGACAAGGCAACGTTTCATTTATGATTCATCATTTTTCTTCTTCTGAACCGCTTATTCTGCCTGTTTCATGAAACTCTTTTCAGAAAACCTAAGTTATCAAACAAATGCATTCTTTATGTACATCTCATATAAAAATTTCAAAAAGATTTGCATTAACGATCTGCTTTAAGACTGGAGAAGTCTGGAGTGTAGTATGATATGACATTTCAATGAAAAATTTCCAGGGTTGCTTTTATTTTTTCTAATAACAACTATTATTGTTGAGTTTAACTTCATAGTTATTGTGGGCGCCATATTGGGCTGGAATTTAATAAAAGAACAAAAACACAATATCTAAGTCAAAATCAAAATTTAATGATTTGATGAGCAGGTAAAAAAGCATAGCCAAATTAGTTTTTTCTATTAAACTGTGAAGGATAAATTTGCTTTTGTCATATTCCAAGCAAGGTTTTAGACCCTCTTTGGTTTGAGACAGCAGAGTTAACTAAGATAAAAACTTTTTGAGACAAAATAACTAAGGATTACGAGGTTCTGGAAATTAGAATCTGAATAAGTAAGGATAGGGAGTAGGGAGATCTCCGTAAACAAATGTAATTCCCAAAATTTCAATATAAATAATAGCAAAGTACCTCGATGCACATAACAATGGGTATTCCAAGCAATAATAAGAAAATATATTCAACTGCATTAATTAATAAATCAAAGCAGTTAACATACATATATTACAACCTAAAGAAGACTTTAAAAAGTATGTCAGACGATGAAATCCCAGTCGAAGCAACGACTTGCGCGTTTGTCTTTAGTTCTTTAGTTGTGGGTGCCTGTTTTCGTGAGTTGAATAAAAGGCTCGGATTGCCTTATACACCTTCAATAATGATGTTTGGAATGTTAATTGGTGGTCTGGCAGCAGCAGAAAAATTGGGATCACTTGGAGATGTAATCAAAGGGTCAACTAATATAGATCCTAAGGGAATAATTATACTTTTTATCCCAACTCTTCTCTTTGAATCGGCGATGAATTCCGATTGGCACATGTTTAAGAAGTCTTTTACTAATATACTTGCCCTTGCTGGACCTGGAGTGCTGTTCAACATATTCTTTACTGGCTTCTGTGTGAAGGTGATTCTGGGATACTCAAGCGACGATTTCTCATGGTATTCTGCCTTAGCTCTATCAGCAATCATCTCGACAACAGATCCAGTCGCCGTGGTCTCTCTTCTAAAAAGCGTCGGTGCCCCTGCTCATTTCTCTACCCTAGTAGAAGGTGAGTCCCTCCTTAACGATGGAAGTGCAATAGTTTTTTTCGAGCTCTTTCTTGAACTTGCAAAGGGGACTGACACTTCATTCGGATCAATTCTTCTTGATTTCATTAGTTTTGCCGGAGGTGGACCTCTCTTTGGTATTTTTTGCGGCATACTCGGAGCTTTTTGGCTCAGAAAGATAATCAGGGATGAAGTCCTAACAGCATGCTTAACATTCTCTATGTGCTATCTATCTTTCTACCTCGCTGAATACTCCCTAGAGACCTCTGGAATTCTGGCGGTGGTGTGTTGTGGACTTTTTATGGCTGTGTTTGGGAAGACTCATATAGACCCTCATGCTGAGCATTCATTACACGCAATTTGGGCCTTTGTTCAGTGGATCTGCGAAACGATCATCTTTATTCTTGCAGGATTGATCATTGGATACCAACAGGTTCATGAGAGTTCGGACATTGAAACACTAGATTGGATTAAGATGGTTGGCCTTTTCATCTGCCTCATGATCGGACGTCTCGCAATGGTGTTTTTGCTCTACCCTCTCCTGTCCAAAAGTGGATATGGTCTCAATTGGAGAGAGGCAATTGTCCTCTGCTACGGTGGTCTTCGTGGCGCAATCAGTCTCGCTCTCGCCCTTTCCCTAAAGCAGGATGCAGGTCTCGGAACTCGTACAAAGCAATTAATTGTGTTCTTTTCAGCCGGAATGGCTGCTTTCACAATGCTTATTAATGCCACTACGGCAGGACTTCTGATAAAATTCGTCAAAGCCATTAAAGTTTCTTCCGCAAAAACTAAAATTAAAACCAACTTTATGACCGAGATGCATCTCAGAGGAAAGCAAAAGCTAGAAGAGCTACAATCTCAAAAATACTATGAACTTTGCAACTGGGATCATCTCAAAACACTCTTGGGATTAAGTGAACAACAATCCATCATGTTTACCAAAAAAATATTGGATGCAACGGAAAAAAATTACACCATCGAGGAGGATGCTCTGGCTGAGGTGAGATATAGACTGCTCAAAGTAATGAAGAGGTTGTTCTGGGAAAGCTATGAAGAAGGTCAACTGACCTCAGATGCTATCATGCTGCTTTCAGGAGCCTGCGATTTGGCTCTGGATCAAGTTTCAAAACCTATTCAGATCTGGGATTCTGTTTATGGTAACTTTTTGCGGTGGAGACTGATTGGCTGTATGCAAAAGATAAAAAAGGTTCCTTGTCTCAGTTTCATCGCAAAGAGATACATTGCTCAGTACCTCTCACAGATCTACCAGGTTACAACTACATTCATCCTGGTCTGCGAGAGTATGATTGAAAATCAAGATGGAGGGGTGCTTGGAAAGGCTCATTTTCTGACCGTTATCAATGAACTCAAAACCAACTTGCTCAGCGCGAATAATTATCTCGTTTCTATCGAAGACCTCTTCGCAGATACTATTAAAGCAATTCAAATCCGTAGGGCTGCCTTCCATATTATCCGATACCAAATTCATGTGTTGGATGAGGCACTCAACGAAGGACACCTGGAATCAAATGAATACAATGAACTCCGTTCTGAATTGGACAGAAAAGCTCTCAGACTCGAAAATATTGAGGCTAGAGCAGTTTGGTCAGTGCCGACTTTCGACGATTTTGTCGTCCAGTTCCCTGTGTTTTCCATTCTGAGTAGAAGCCAATCAGCTGCTTTAAAGGCAGCTTCTCAAAGCACATTTTACATGAAGGGGCAGAATCTATATACACAAGGGATTAAAGCCACTGATCTTTTCGTTATCACTAAAGGAGTAGTGCGTGAATTCTATACAGAACAAGAGTCTTCTGGTCTCAATAAAGGGATTGGAAGTATTTTATCTTTTGCCAATGTTGTCGAAAAGTTCAATATCGCATTGAATAACTGCGTCGCAGAGGGATATATCGAAGTCCGAAGGATTCCAATAGAAGCATTAAAGAAAATAATGAAGGAGAACATTGCCTTTGAAGAATATTGCTATAAAAATGCTCTAACAACTTTTGTCCGATGCCCTAACACTAATTGCGGAGAGCTAGCGATCCTCGATGACCAAAGCATACTAGAATATGCTCAGAAAGCTCGAATAGTAAGTCTGAGAAAAGGTCAGACTACAACTATTACTCATGGCGCTGTGATCTTCCAGGGCTGTCTTGCCACCAAAGAATTTGCGAACAAAGGAATTGAATCGAGAGACGAAACTCAAGAGAAGGACGAAGTTCTAAAGGCACATCAGGGAATCTATGAGCCTGTGAGTTACATTCCGAAGATGCATGGAAGTTTAGAAGCACTAGAAGACACCAAGCTCCTTGTCTTTCAAACCAAATTTAATGAATTTGCACAAGAAAAAGGTCATAGCTTTATCTTGGGCGATAAAGCGAAAGAAGCTCCTGCAGCAATTCGCAAAAAGGGAGTTATCATCGAAACTCGAGGTGTGAGAAGCAAGACTATCAATCTTAACCAAATGCTTGCAAGAGAGCAAATGGTTAGTAGCCTCCTTCATGAAGCTTTCCAGGAAAAACCAGATGAAGAGAATGAGGTAGAAAGTTTGGCTTCCTTTGATTTTGAAAATAAGAGTAAGAGTACTAAGACTTCAATTCTTCCCCGTGAACTTTGAGAGCATTATTTGATAATAGTTTGAAGATTTAGTTCATTGTGGACTAATTTCCTGTTCAGAAGTAAGAAGCAAATCATAATTGATTTTAGAAATTTTATACTGTCGGAAAGTTCAATAGCTTCTTCATATTCCTCCACAAATAACCTGAAGTTTTTGTTTCGAGGTCGCTTAGGTGATGTTTTAACTTTTTTGTTATGTGTTTGAAAGGATTAAATTAGCTGAGCTGTCACGATGAAAAAAAATTTAATAAAGCTTTGATAGTGAAGAATTTAATTAGAAGCGAAACTGCTGTATGATAATTTTGAAAACTACGGAATTAAATTTATTCTCCCAACTTTGAAAAGTATATGATGAACGGGCCACCAATATCACTCTCAAACAATGATGATCAATCCACTAACAACATAGAAATGATCGCAGATGAAGAACTTAATTTTAGACTCCGAGATTATGTCAAATCCTACCATGAGACTATCAAACGAAATTCTTTGAAGCTTGAACGCGAGAGTAACGTGTGAAGCTGCGATTTGTCCTTACATTTGCTATATGTTAGAATCAAATCTTCAATCCGCTGAGGATGAAAAGGATGTGTTTGCTTTCAAACACGACAACATATTTTTTGAACCTCCTGACGTGCAATATCGATTTTTTGGATCTCTCCTTGACGCAGTTCAAAAGATTGAAAAGAAACCACCTCCAACGCTTTATTCTGATGTCATTCTGAATGTAAAAATTATGCCAAAAATATTTTTGTTTATATTTTCTTGTTTGATTTCGTTATTACTTCTGATTCATCAGAAATCTTACGGCCTTTTTTTCTTTCTAGCGGTTCAGAAAAGAGACACACCCAAAAAATAGCCCAATTCAAGTCCGAGTGACACTTATGGAGTATTTCTTTAGAAGAAGCTGCCGTTTAAGACAGCAAAAATTCAAAACTATTGAGCGCTATGTTCATTTTTGCAAAGTAAAGTTGAGCAAGCTGATTATGATTTTCATATCATTTTTGTAATAGGATGCAGAGCAGCTGAACTATGCCCAGTCATACCTTTTAGACCGTCTAAAAAATATTGACGAAGAGATTGCAAGCTGTCAAGAGAGGGTGCAGAGGCTCAAAAATGATCATTATTTCTTGGACGCAATTAAGCAATACCAACTCCGTCATCAGATTAATCAAGAACTCACCCCAAAGGAAATTCAATATATGGAAGCTTATGAGAATTGTTCTTCTAATATGTCAAAAGATGACATGGTTTGTTATGCTCGAGAGTACCTCTACCAGCATAACGTGAGCCGGCCAATTAGAAAGTTGTTTCTGAGCCTCAAATGGATTCATCAAATAAACCGTTTTGAGATCCTTCGAAAAACAAATGACCTGATGTATGAATATTTGAAAGCCGATGAAAACCATTTGAAAGAGACACTCGACTATCACAAGGCGTTTATATTGAACGAGTTTAAAAAGATGGACAAAGAGGATCACGGCTCACGATTCTTTCTAAATGAATTATTCCTGGTCATGGATATTCCGAATGTGGTTTCTCTCAAAGTGAGGCATGAAATTCCACCTCTAATTCTCACGACAAAAGGAGAGCTTGAGTAATTTCATCACTACTGGATTGACAACAAAGTTATGTATTTGAATGAAATAGGAAACAATTCTACAGCATCACGAGCAGACTCAAGTTGGATGATGTTGAGAGCTCAAATATTCAAATTCTTCTGATAAAAGTAAAAACATTATCAAAAATCATCTTATAATTTACTGTGTTTTTATTTTTCTCTTTTAGGTTAAAGATATTTTCAAGATGGTGTATGAAAATCAGACCCACTTAATGCAACTGGAATATGGGAAAAAAGCCTTGGATCAAGCTGTCGAAGGAATCATACACCAGAACGATATTCCTAAAGGCTCCATGAGGAGTCAGAGTACAATCGAAAATGAGGAGTATACAGTCTTGGATCGAGCTGCCGCAGAACAAAAGAAACTTCAAACCACCTTAAAGAAATTGAATTTACTGAAAAATGCAGAAAAAATGCGAGTTGTCGAATCGGATTGGCTTAAAGACTTATTCTATCAGAAGCCAGAGTGCGAATTTCGAAAACAGCATGATATATTCATGAAAATGCAGAAGTTTATAGACCCCATTTTACGGTATGGTCTTTTGCCAACTTATTCGGCTAATCTATATGCCAGGGATTTTGTGAACTCTCTCTCGACTTTAAGCTTGAACCAGGCGGAGAAGCTGCTTCAGCGCAAAGAGGAGGAAGTCATCCGAGCGAGTCCCAAAAAGATCTTGAACTTTATTCTAAACAACCGTTTTCTCACCCTTCCAAGTATTTTAAATCATGCATTTTCCAGAAAAATTTCATTCATCTCATTAGAAGCTGAAATTGCTAAGCGAGTTGTCAAAAAAACATTCAAAGAAGAGGAAAAAATCGATAAACACATATCCTTTGTTGCCCAATTTGACTATCTTGATCCAAAACTGGCTCCGAAGTTGGGAATAATGCGACCGAAAGGTGACTATATCCAAGATATACTCACAGTCTATGGGGTGGCTTCCATGGAAATTGGATCTGTACTTCAAGTAATCCAGTTTCTCATTTCAATTATCATCCTCATCCATCTCATTTAGGGTGTCTTGTCGCTTCAAATTTTGGAAGCACGAATTCACAAACGAAAAATTCTATCCTACTTCAACTACATCCGATCCATTCAGAGGAAGCTCACGCTTCAATTGTTTCAAATTCGTAATCCTTTTTTCTTTTATGTTAATTGAACTTTTTTAACTAACGAATAGAGACTAACAAATTCTTCAAAAACGAGCCAGAACGCCTATTTATGCATCTAAAAAGCACTAGTAAGCATTTTTTTAATCAGAGACTGTTAATCTGAGCCCTTTTTCGGTTTAAAAAGAAGCCAAAATCATTATAGAAGAGGAACCAGAAAAACAACAGCAGCAGCCGCAAGTAAAAAGGCGAGGCTATGCAAATATGGCAAAATTACTCTTGAAAGCGAATAACACATCGACTCCTCTGCCGGAAGATTTGTAGCTCTATTTCTATTACAAACTGATTCCTGAGCTAACTATTATTATAAAGTGAGGAAGAAGATTATAATGCTCTTATGTACCGTTTGGATAATATCACAGTTGAGAGGAATCCTGAGTGTGATAATAATTTTGTGGAAGAGCTCGAAGAGTTGGCCGTTAGGGACGAAACGGGCGAAAAAATTTTGTATGATTCTGCTATTAGCGACGTCAAGGCTCTAGAAAACGAGATAATTAAAATCGGCTCTTACTTTATTGATAAATATGAGCGATTGGTCAGAGAAGAAAGGGCGGAAGATCAAGGTATTTCATTTGCAATTTAGGATCTAGAGGCTTATGTGATTGACTAATAATTGTAGAATCTTCGCTTCTTATAGACAGGACGACTCTTGCCTGTGATTTACTCATGTTTGAAGCTCAATATTTGAATGCAAAAGTGAGACACTGGAAATTATCTTGCTGACACTAAACTCACCTCTGGCACTAGGTAAAATTGATTCAAGAGCTTGTTGAAATTTATGAGCATACTATTGATCCATTGGAGCAATATCGGACCATTAACCTCATTGTAAAATTGCCCGCCAGAATAAGAATAAATTATCAACACCTAACCTTTTTTTTAGTTTGATACCATTGAAGAGCGGCCGAAGATTGATTTTGAGTGCAACTATGCCAAAAATAGTTATACCACCGAAATCAAAACCATGAAGAATAGAGTTAAATTATTCAAAGTTCTGAAGTGGAAGCAGGTACTTCAAGAATTTTAGTATATCGCCTGATCAACAATTGAAAAGTTCGAAATTGATTTCAAAAGCAATATTGATTACCACGAAATTATCGACAAATTCATCCAAAATACGAACGATTTTGGACGCTATTGTGAGTTTATAGCCATGGGTAAAGAGCAATTTGCTAGTTTCTTGTGACCATCTATGATTTAATGCTTTAGGCAAGTCAACATTTAGCTCCAAAGTAAAGTCTAAAGAAAATGAAGATAACCCACTGATCGAAGGGAAAGAGTCCAAGAACAAAAATCAAGCATACACCGCAGTACCGAATGACCTGAGACCTTTGAAAAATAATTTACTCTCCATTTATCTTAGGCTATGGATATTGATGTGCTAATCGAAGGAATTCGAAAAAATGCTAGTGAAAGAATGTACTCGAAGCGCGATAATATCAAAAACTTCATCTTTGAAAACAATCATCACAATAAGTAAGCCTTTACCTACAGCGAATCACCAATTGTCCATACCATTAAAAATAGAATGTTCCAAGGTGGACCATTTGCTCTTGCAGAGCTCGAGACTCTCAAAATTGTGAAATATCATGATAAGGGATTGACTTGCGGACTTCTTGACTTCTTCCCTACTGTAGCTAATTGTACAAGGCTCTTCCCTCTAGCTCATTCAGTGCTTCTCGAATTTTTGAAAAAATTTCCAGCTGCAAATACGCTGCATCGGATTGTCACCGAGGCGTAATTTTCCTCCTTTTTGAGCTTTTGTGTCTAATGTTTATGATATAACAAGTGCACTCTTAGAAAACATGATTCAGCACGTCTTAGATTACGAATGGGACTCAAAGTAGAGAACATATACTTGTACTCTCAATCTAAACTGAATTTCCAAATAATAATAGGCTCAGCAATATTGAAGACAGCATTCTTTTTCAAGATTCCGCTCCTTTAGATTTCATCGCAAGTGACCTATCGCACCAGATCAACGGAGCGAAGATCGAGAATAAGTTTCTTTACAAACTCGATATCAATGTATGTTTCATTAAAATTAGCTTTCTCACCTTCTCTTGACATGAAATAGTACGTAGAGTCACGACTCTATAGCAAACCGATTGTTAATCCCTCAAAAGAACTAATCGAAGATGATGATTATGCAGTTGGTGCTCCATTCCAAAGACATAAAGAGCTGTTCCTTTACTGTAATCTTCTGGAAATTTTGCGCCTAAGAGAGAACGCTGTGATGACGCTCCATGAGTCTTCCATTGTAGAACAGATTCACAAAGCTCAAAGCAAATTCCTAAAAATTGTTGATCCTCGCTACAGTATCTATCCCCCAAAATGCATCAAGTAAGAAAAGAATGCAATTTTAAACACCTCACTAATTATCAATAGATTCGATGAACTTGAAGAGGAGTATGAAATTAATAAAGGTGATGGCAGACAATGTGAACTTCCATTAAAAATATTCGAATATGACGATATGTTTCGCACGAATTTGAATTTTACATCGCTAAAATGTCTTGCAGACTTGGTACCTTAATATCTCCAAGCACAATTTTGTTAATCATATGAATATCTTGAAGATGCTTAGAGATCAACTCGAAGAGTTCAGGGCAGCCGTAAAGTATGAGATAGTGAATAAAGAATGGATTATCTATGAGGTCTTGGTAATTATTATCAATAACAGCTGCAGTAGCCTAATCAATTTGATGGTGTTATAGCGGATGCAAGAAATCCTTGATTACTCTATGCAAATAAACATGGAGATAGATATTCTGCTCTCCCCAACTCCATACACTCTTGAAAACCCATCCCTCGCGCATGAGTAAATAATATCAATTATTCTCATTTTGAGGAATTTCTTATTTCAAAGTCGAATATTTTATGGAGCAGAAAACCTCATCAATTTGAGACGTCAACTGAATAACGTACTAAGAGTCGAAAAAGGTCAACCAAATTTTCTTGAAGAATTGACCGAAGAATATTTTTATAGATAAAAGAAGAGAAATTTCTAAAATAAAAGAAAGTCTAAGAGAGGAATGCTTACCTAAATACGAGCAATATGTCGAAGAGACTGGTCGTGGAGAAATGGAACAAATTCGTACCAAGCGGCTTAGAAAGTACTTTTTTTTGACTTGCGAGAGATTCACTATATTGAATGTCGTATATGCTAGCTTCCGCCGTCGTCTTGCGAACTGTTATATCGAAGACCTTCTTACTGAGTTACTAATCGAAAGCAATAAAGTAAAGCTCTTTCTTCCTCTGATTTTCTTAACCTGATTTTTTGTTAGATAACATTGATCGAGCTCAGTTCACGGTTCCAGTCCTTGATAAGGATCTTCCCGAATCCCCGAAAGTTATTCAAGTTTCGAAGAAATCCGAATTTTGAAATAGATGATATCCTCTATAGTGATCAGAAAAAATTCACAAATGATACACTCGATCAATCATGGGTATACGATTCGATATTTAAATATTCCATAATAAATTCCCATCTTTAACAAAACTAGAAAAAAGAATCACTTATCGACGAAGCAGGCAATGTAAAAGAAATCTTCTATGTGATGTCCAGCCGAGAGATTGTCGAATTGGAAATTCCACTACAGGAGAGGAAAAAATACCATTCGAGATTGAGTTGTCTTGATCCAAAGACATATAGGCAGCATGAAGTCGATATGTTTCAGCAGACAACAACCACCATAAAAGGTTACCTTCACCACCACTTTACCAATGAGCTTAATGAATTGACCCAAATAGAGGAGGATAAGAAACCTAAAAATGATCTGGTCTTGGGGTACAATGAAGCACAAGAAGCAATAAGAAAGAGATTCTGCAAACTCCTTCGAATTCGAGATAAGCCAGCGAGTGAAATGCAGTATCTGAACGTGAAAGGACTGACTCTTCACAAATTTATCGAATATTATGAAAATTTTATTGAAATCATCCAAAATAAGCTCGCACAAATTGGGCTTGAGCTGAACTTTGATGAATCCGCGGTGCTTTATGACTGTTTAATGCACGCAAAGGGTTTCCCGAGTTTCGAGCGAGAGCAAACGATAAAATCAGACCAAGGTTTCAGTTTTCCAAGCAATTCGAACTTAACAATTGCAATACTTTTAGAATCGCAGACAGGCATTGAAGAAGAGAAAGAAGAAGTTTGTAGATCTAGTCTTAGAGAAGTAATCAATGAGAAGAACAATTACAAGAAGTTAGTTAGTCAACTGGATGCTATTTTTGAAGAAATTCAAGAAATGTCCAGTAATATCTATGCTGATGAGAACCGAGTTCAGATGAAGGTACTTGTTAAATATCTCAAAGGAGAGTGCCGGATCAGCTATTTAAAATTCCATTACTGCTTCCCAACCACTTTTCCAGAGATTCTCCATAATAATCCCGATTCTAAGGCGATAGAAGTCTCAAAGGATATTTTAACTCTGCTCAATCAGAAATCCAGTCGAAGGAAGCCTCTGACTCTTCGATTTCTTGATATAGTTCACTCTGCAAGAGTTCTTCCTGATGCAAGAGACATCTTCAAACCATCATTCTTTGATAACAGAAACTTTGAGAAATTTTTTGCTCATTTGAAACGGAGGACCACGGATGAACCTAATCGGAGACTTAATCTTCTCATTAGTGAAAACAGTAGAGTAATCCGTGCAAAATTAATCGAGGACCGAAAGGAGAGCTGGAAGCAGGAGCTACATGAAAATGACAGCGAACATCTTTACTTACAGAATTATACCTTTAGAGACGTTCATTTAAGAAATTGCACTGTCTATGGAACGCCTGGAGAAACTACAGATCCATACTTCCTCTTTATGATGGTAATTTTCTCTGGATGCTCTCAGTTAATTCATTCCTATTATTTTTTTATCGCGCTTAGATGGAATTGGACAGGTTCGAGTCTAAAGAAAAAGCTCTCATCTCTAGCAACATAAAGACCAAAGAAGGAATCTTGAAAGATTATTACTTCTACAGATTCCGCAAAAGAGAGTATAATACTGGGGATTACCACAAGGCCATGTCCATCTACCTTGATTTCCTACTTCAACATGATCGACTTTTGAACGCAGCGAGCATTTGGATGGATTCTTGGCCATTGATCTATAATACGAATCTACTGACGAGAATAGACGATCTCAAGGTTGGCAATTCCTTCTCTGAAATCTCCTATCTTTGAATAATTTCTAGGAAAAACTTACAAAAGATTATGACAAATTCCGGAAAAAAATGTTCAAGACTGAGAGAACAGGAGCCATCGTAGTTGATATTCCCAAGAAGTATCAGCATTTATACTGGTCGGTCGCTGTGGGAGGAACCAGCAAAATCACACAATACGAACATATAATGTTTAACGAAACGGAAGGACTACTGTTTCACCTCGTCACTGAACATAACTGCATGCAAACGACTCTGGAGAAAATGATTGTGAGAGATGCACTTAGAGTCATTTCACATGAATATTCTGCCTTAGTAAAATTATCAGTTGAACTGCAGCCTCAGTATCTAAAAATTACAAAATTTAGAGTTCTTTTGTCAAAACATTCGAAGACGAAAAAAGGAAGAAATTTATTCGGGGAGAGCCTTTGACGATGACTCAATACTTCAGTTCTCCTAGTTTACCGAATTATAAAAACAAAGTTGGTGCTTTTGCATCCATTTATGACGTGGAAACAAAATGCTCAGCGCTACAAGTTTTTGTGAACAATTTAAGAAATTGCTCAGTAAGAGTGAAAATGACTGACGGTGAATCAGGACTTTTAATCTCATTTGCGGACCTTGATGATTGTCTGGCCAAACTTGCTAAGAGGTTCATAGAAAAATCCAACAACGATATCAACTCCAAATACGAGACATTTGCTATGGTGACTCAATCATTGAACCAGCAAATTGAGCGAAGAAATACGGAAAATAAGAGTCTTCAAATTTATAATAATCATCTTAAAGAAGGAGTCGAAAAAATGGCAGAGGCATTGTTTAATCAGAAAGGAAGTGCATTAATCTTTGAAGTGGATGCTCTGTTGCGAGAGCTCACTCAGATGAGGGCTAATTTGAATGAAATGGAACAGCGGCTGAGAGAGAAAGTCAAAGGCGAGGTAGCAAGTGAGATTGAGAGATTGCATGTGGAACTTGAGATTAAAGATCAAAGATTCAAGGATTTCCAGCTCAAAATCGCTGCATTTGTTAAGGGAGAACTAAAAATTAGCTCGAACAATATCAATTCACACTTTCGAAGACGAATTGGGAACATTTTGAATATTTCATCTAAAGATAAGGAGCTAACCAAAGAATCTAGCAAGGAATTACAAACGAAACCTGTGAAAGAGAGAGAAGTTAGTCACTATATATTCTTCAACTCGGTATTAATAGCATGAATTTGTAATATCTAGAGAGATGATGACAGTGATGACCTCGATGAATACGGAGAAACGAACGTTCTCACCAAACTCAGAGCTTTCTATAAATTCAAGCAAGGCCTCATGAGAGAGAAATTAGAAGCCAAGATGGCAAAGCTGAGCGAGAAAATGGACAATTACAATGATTTACATGAGAACCTGCTCGAAACAAAGAAAAGAGAGTTCCTCCTGAGAAAAGAATTAGTTTTTACTCAAAGGGTAAACTTATCGATCTTCTATTCTTCTTAGCTCACTTTACTCAGACTCTAGCAACACAAGAAAAAATTAATATGGAACTAACAGCCAAGCTCAATCAACTCAATTTTGATAGAATGCGTCTTGAGCGATTCAAAGTAAGCTCATTATTGATTTAAAGGCTAAACGATTTTTGTTTCTCTCCTCCTAATATAGGACAATGGAGCCAAAAAGATTAACAAACTCGAAGAAGAAATCAGAGAACTGAAATTTATTCAGAATATTGATGTTCCAAAGCTCATTGAGAATTATAAGAAAAAAGAGGAGGAGCTAAAGGTGCTCCGAACGAACGAAAAACATTTCGATGAGTTATTGGACCATATCGAGCACCGTCAAGATGTTGAAAAGAGTGTGCTGAAGAAGGACCTTAATCGCGAGATGGGGATTAAGAAGACATTGTACCAGAAGCTTGGGGAGATGCAAACTCAATATCAAGGGTTTGTTATGAGCAATGAAGATCCTGCGACTATTTGGATGAACCGGTAATGAGTTTCTTGTTTTGTGGATGTTGTCTGATAATAATAATATTGTTGACAGGTGCATTGAACTTACTGAACAAGTCAAAGCTTTAGAGGCTGAGAACTTGAATCTAAAAGAAATTATGAAAAATCTAACTATATCTGCAGAACCTCAAGGAAAGGCAACAAACTACAATTCTACTTCCTATCTGCAGATGATAAATCAAAGCAAGCTTGCACTTGGGCCTGTAAAGCCAAGACCAAGAGGTGGATCTGTCCCAAGGACAGGACCAAGCTCAGGTCATAGTAGCATCATTCATAAGAGTACACGTACCTCTTCTATTGCAGATGATGGCGGTACTTTTCCAAAACAGTCAAGTTTCATTTCTGCGGAAAAGCGCCTAAGCACAACATTTTATAATCACAACGACACTATCAAAAGCAACCAAGCAACTCCAAGTTCAAAAAATTCCATAATGAATCCCAGGTTCCCTGTGAAACTCCGGCATGAGAGATCACCCAGTCCAATTAGTCGTATGACAAAACCGAATTTTAACCAAAGCTTTATTTGAGCCAACATTAATTTATAATGTCATTTTTGGTATCCTGTAGGTTGTAAAAGCTTTATAACTTTACTTGCGAATGTGAATGAAAGTAGCCTTCTATCAATTTTTTCATAGAGCCATAATCAAGCTTTAGAATAGAAGAATTTGATATTATTGGAGCCAGCATAGATTCATAAGTTCAGCGTTACTCACTTTTGCAAGAAAAAGCCCGGCTGCCTCTGCGTATTTCTGGAAAAATTTTTCAGACTAAAGTTTGATTCAAAATCTCTCAAAGAATGCTATCGGTTTTTGAGATTTAAGTTCGGTTATTTTTCCATTAATTAATAATCTGAAAAGCAAACGTTTATCAAAAAGGTCTTGCTATGATATCAAATCCCATTTATCAATCTTTCTCCCAGCTGCTTCGCTGTCCCATTAATCATATTGCCTTGGTTGGGCAAAATAACGTGCAATATTATTTCTGTCTTGGACGCCATTCGTTCATCATCATTAATCAAGGACTTACCGATATCATCAACGAAGTCTTTTATGCTCATATCGTTAAAATCATCTTAGATATGAGCAATCGGTTCTTTGTCGAGATCCAGCTCTCTGAGAATCGAGATCCAAACTTGCCTGCAAAGCTGGTTATCGAGACAGAAGATCGAAAGTCATTAGTCGACTGGATCACCACCTCATATAAAACTGATCATATGTTCCGAATGGGTATATCTCTCTTCATCCTTAAGCCTATTCTGATTGGCAATTTACAACTAGGCAAAGTATGTGAGCTACCTGTATTTAGTGGAAAATTGTCAAAAGGTGTGCCAACTAATTCCACAATTCCGACGCTAAAGATCCCACAATATCTGATGACCACTGAACAAGAGGAAGAAACAAAAAAAGAAGTCGTTAAGGGTTACAGGTTCAATATCCCATCTGAAGCCAAACCAGTAGTCGATCCTGAGAATACTTGGAACATAGATTTGGATAAAAGTCTGGGTATGAAAAAAGCCTACACCCGACTTTCAATACAGGTCAATATTGCTGATGTTATGGATCTTTAATATTGAATTTTGTTCAGGTTGGAGATGACCTTCCGATTGTGATGCTCAAGGACTTCGGTGGCAGAAATAATCTAGAATTTTATGCAGAAGAATACATGCATAAGCTCTGGAGAGATGAACAATCTCAGTGGATCGTCCATTCGCAGCCTTATCACAAACGCCTAAACCTTACCGAGGATACAGCGGCTTGGGTGGGTTGGGAAATTCTTGTTCGAACTCCAGAAAAGGAAGCTGTCTTGATTATCTTGAGACGTAAATTTATGCCTCCATTACTTGAAAACTTCCGCGATTTCTTTTTGCTGAACATTGGACCCTATAACGCAACGAATCCCTCGACATACACATTAAGCTCAGGTTGTTTCAAGTCGACTCAGGAGCTTCTCAATACTGCGAGAAACGTTGCGGATTCGATTACAGGAGTGTTTACTGCATGTAATGCATATGAAGATCTTCTTAGAGAAGGTGCAAACGCTCTCCTTTATGATGAAGAGACACTCTCACACCTACATTTCAGATTAAAAAAAAAGATTTATCCTGATATTCTTCCCTATGCTATCTTATTCGTTCAGGCAATAATTGATGAACTTTCTAATTGGAAAGAAGAAGAATTTGATCTATCTTACGTAAAGGAACTTCTTGACCATAAATATGGCAAGTACATAGACAGTAAGGCCAAAGCTAAATTGGCAGAATTAACAGCTGCCAAAGACAAGGAGCCTTGGAAAGCGATAGTTAAATATCTTGCAGAAGACTTACGACCAAAAGGCGCCACCGAGAATGCCAAAGATGATGATTTCAAAGACACTTGGCCTTTTAAAATAGCCAGATATCTCGCATATTGCCTTGATGGTGGCCTTCTCCCTCAAAAACTTGTGCTTGCAGATCTTATTCCTCAAATTCTTTCGCGGGCTAACAAAATTCCGAAGGGTTATGAAGATCCCACAATCATCCTAGATTACCTTCTTTACTTCTGCGATAAGAGAGAGATTTTCAAAGTTGAAACATATTTGAAGGCAACCTCAACACCTCTGAGAAAATTCGCAGACAATTACACCGAGTATCTGAAACACAAACAAGACTATTTCATTAACGAGAAAGTACTGTTGGTCTGCATTCAAGAAGGATACGTGCAGATTCTCTTTTCGAAAAGCGCAAAGCCGTCGAACTATTTTAAATTTTTGTGGGATATTTGCGAGACCTCCGAAGATCCAGCGATGAAAATTGCTGTATGCTCAAGGATAATGAACAGTTATGTTGATAGTGGAGACCTACCACCAATGGATGCTGGTCCTCAGGAAACTCAGAGATTGGTGACCATGCTCATGACAATGTATAACAACTTCTATTCGCATCTCTCAGAATATGCTGCCTCAGCATTGATCAACTTGTCCTACGGCAAGAAGGAGGCGAAAACATTTATTATGAATGAATCTGGATCCAAAAAGTGCATTGAGAAACTGAATACCAAAGATCATAAAATACTGAATCGAACCCTGATGCTCATTGAAATTCTCTTGAAAGTGCCACAAACTCAAGAAGAATTATTACAGTTAGGCGTTACCAATAAAGTAATTGGGCTGCTTGGAAAAAGCAAGATTCCTGGTGTAGTGTATCCAGAGGAAATCTATCTAACCTGCTTTAGAATTCTAAAATTGATTGTAATGGGTCAAGCAAGTGCTCGTGTGGAAGTCCTAAAGCATTTACCAAATATTCAACAAAATTACTTGGGACCAAATGTCACAAAAGACCTTCGAGCTCAAATTTTTTCGCTCTATGAGGAATTGGCCAAGAAGGAAGAACATGCTCAAGTCGTTGCTGAAATTTCAATTGATTACATCATTGCTCATGCTAATCAATTCAAAGACAGAGACAGAGACAAAGCTCTTAGACTTGTGCTCGCATTCAAAGACCTTCCTGAATTTGCTGATAAAATTCGCAATTCTAAAGGTTTCAGGGAGGCTGTAGTCGGATGGACTGGGCTCGGAGCTGACATCGCTCTACTTGCAAAGAATGTCCAGAGAGCCTTATTTGAACGACCAAGCGCCGTCGTGGATATGTCCAGGAAATCTGCGAAAAAGTAAGGTATATGCTGAGGTTATTAAGAAGGAGTGAAAGGAAAAAACAACATATCTTTGTGATGGTCAACATTAGACGATAAAAATAGTGAAATAATCATCTTGAAGGGGAAAGAAATAGTCTATTTTAAGAAATTTAAGATTGATGCATATTTTGGAGTGTTGAGCAGACTCTTATCAGAAAAAACGAAATAAAAATAAAAACAACGATCGATCATGACAATAAGAAATTTTTAAAGCCAAAGCAAACCAACAAATCTAAATTTCATGATAAATAAAAATTTTTATAAAACTGTAGGTAAGAGCCTTTGCTTTAGTGATTCTTGTTGAGACCAGGAAGAAACTTGGCGATCTAAATATTCTGAATCATAATTTGGTAGGGCAGATTTAACCCGAGATCTTTCCATTGAAATGGGAACGTTTGATTTAATTGCTGTATGAGTTCTCTCTCTTTCTGCTTTGTTGATGGAATTCTTATTTTTCTTACCATGTTTCTCCTTCTTGTCTGCTCTCTTCAGTTTCTTATTGCGATTATTCCAGAAGAAAACTCTGCTCACCCAATTTAATAGAGGTTCTGTTGTCTCTTTGACACTCAAGAACACTCCTCCCAAAATTTTAATGAGAGAATAGACAATTGCTAATATGATTAGGACACACCAAATGATTTTTAGCCAAGAGTCATGATCTGTGTCAGAATATTTGGTGATGAAGAAGACAAGACTGATGTACACCAGTAAAACGTCAATTTCTGTTTCATTGGCGTACTGATCATGATAAGGTTTGTACCTGGTTAATAGTATGAGATAAATCAAGCAAATCAACATAAGAGTGATCCCTTGATTTGGAGTCGAGTGAACCCAGAGTGAAGTAACCATAACCATAGCAGTTTTAAGCGCGTGAGTTACAAAATACCAGTAGTAGTACTTTGTGTGGTAGCCATGATAGAGAAAACCGAGTTTGACATGAGTTTTACTGTCTTTGAGGTTCTTTCGCTCTCTATTAAGTTCCAATAGCAGATACAATGGAAGTAGGAACCCCCAGCTGATAACTCCCAAAATGTTCAGTGTTTGTCTCATCATAAAACTTGGTCCTTCACATTGAACGTCAACGTATTGCTTCAGATACCACACACCTTCTGAGATTTCAGTGCAGAACATCATCGAAAAATGTCTCAGAAGAAGTTGAGGTTGCAACCATGTGAAAATGAGTATCAAAGCGGAGAAATACTCTGGTCCTTTCGAGCGTGGGAAGTACCCCTTCTTCACCAGTCCAATATAGGCTAACAGAACGAGGAAGGCCAATATTGGAAGAACAACAGTGATTATGTACTCAAAGAACACCTGGTCGACTCTACTTGCTACCAATGCGATCCAGCATCGAGCCCAAAAGAGTATATTAACAATGGGATCGCCAAATACGTTGTATAAGGGAGTAAGAACTTGAGAGATTCCACTGTCAAAATTTTTTAATAACATCAGAAGCTGACAATACATCAGAGTGATTCGGAGGTAGACTCCAAAGTTCTTGGATCTCTTATTTTTTGTGAGGTTTTTGAAATCTGTGCCTTCTCTTGTATGACTGTAATTCGATTTGAGAATAAAATAGAACAAGATAACACCGAGTAAAATGATGCCGATCACCACAAGCATTATTCGAAGCCCATAGAACGTTCGAGGTCCGTCACAGACAACACATTGGTTAAGCACATCTTTGACGAAAGGAGGAGTCGCAGAACTATTGCAAGACTCACACAACACCCCTCCGGTGTCATTGGCACACTTACTTTCTAACCCTCCTTCGCAATATTGTGCTCTCTCTCCGCATGAGATGATATTTGTGGAGTTGATTGATGCTCTCCAGAAGCCCGGTTTCAAATGAAAATTATATCCTCCATAACAAATAGCATCTTTAGGACATGCATGGCACTCTGTATCATTTGGGTGAATTGCATAAGTTCCAGGTCCACACCTGAAACATGATTTGGTTTTCGGGTCTAAGATTTCTCCAAGCTCGCATTCTCGGAAAAAAATATTGATCTTTACGAATTTGTTAGTGGTTTTTTGGGTGGCATACAGGATGGAAGTATTTCCCGGTAAACCATAGAGCACGATCGATTGAAAATCAACAGTCACGACTCCGCTAGCAGCTCTCTCAAGTAAAAGCTGGTGGGTTTCTTTGTCTTGAGTCTCAATATGTAAACTAACTAGGGTCAAATTGTCATCCTTAACAGTTTGATTTTCGTCATCTATAAGATGAAATTCTAATTTTGTGTTATTCGTCTCGTACATTCGAAGACTTTGCTTCGTCGTCTGATTTGTGAAATTATACTCAGCATAAGTGTCGTTGTCAATTTTGAGAACAATATTTGAGGCAAAAGAGGCGGTATTGCTTCCATAAATTGTTGCATTGTTTCGATCGAATCTATTATTTTGGAGAATAGGGGAAGTAGAGGAGTTATAAGAAATGGCCGCGCCATAATCAGCTTTGTTCCTTCTAAAGAGAGAATCTGTCACAGACACTTGGGAGTTGGCCAAGATTCTGATCGCTCCACCTGTGCGAGCAGAACAATTCGTAAAGATAGAATTAGAGATATTGTAGATCATGGCTTGCCCGATTATTGCTCCGCCCATAGTTTCAGCAGTACATTGTAAAAATTTACACCCGCTGATAATCTGTGTTTTGCTCTGCCCTGGAACCCAAATATCGCCATGAAAATCCACGGCAGCTCCGTCAACACCTCGAATTCTCTCAAAATGAGAGTTATAAAGCATTATTTGTGTTCCAGTATTCAAGACGAGTATGAGAGAACCATTCACCTCAGTGAAATTTGTATTGTTAACAAGAAGACGGCCTTGGGTCTTGACGAGAATAGCTGCAGAGTCTTCTTCCACTGCGAGACGAGTATCTGGTTTGAGACTTGGGTCATCCCCGGGGACGAACCCTCCAGAGAGGTTATAGAATGCCGACCCATTTATCGAGAGCCTCCCGGCCTCCTTTATGAGTATCATTCCAGATTTTCCAAACTTGATATTGGAATAATTTGAATAGTGATCGACTACTCTAGCATCACTGCCTTTAACCTGAAGGATGGAGGCAAATTTATTTCCAGCGCTGGGGATATCCATAAATGAGCAGTTGACCAGTAGCACAAATAATTTTGTGGAGAAATACCCATCGACGTTGATAAGTTCGCTTCCAGACTCTCCTTCTTGGTTGGGCTTCGCCAAGAACTTGCTCAACTTTATCACCACAGTTGAGTTTGAATGTTTTAATGTCAACAGGTTCACCTTTGAGTAATAAAATGTGCAATTTACAACTGTGAGGTTAGAGGTCGCTAGATAAAAAATTGCTCCACCTTGTATAGAAGTATTTTCCTCAAACTCAGAAGACTCAATCGTCATAGGAAGTTTGGAACTCACCTCTCCATCGAAGAAAAACGATCCACCAGCAAAGACAGCACTATTGAGGATAAACTTCGAGTTTGTCACATCAAGAGTCTGGTTAATTTGAGAAGAGTCAAAGTAAATGGCTCCTCCATATTCCGCTCGATTATTTAAAAATGTGCAGTTCGTTATGGCAAGGGTGCCAAAAGATGAACGGTTCGGCGAAATTAATTTCAAGTTTGATCGTTCTAAGTAAAGGGCTGCTCCTCGCTCGGCTTGATTAGAAATGAACATGCACGATGAGATGTTAAGGTCATTGACTGCGATCGCGAGCGCACCTCCTGTTGTCGCCAAGTTTGTATAATTACTGAATATTCCTTCGACTTCCTCCAACCCATTATCACTGAAACTCGAGTTGAATACTGTGAGCGCCTGAGCGAAAATGCCGACGTTTGGAATCTGACTGTTGGCCTGATTGCTTGTGAAATTGCAGTTAGAGATGATAACGGTACTCATTGTAGAATAAATAATGATATTGGTGGCGCTTCGAACAAAGTTGATGTTTGACTCAAGAGTGTTCCTGTGGAAAGCGTTGTCATAAAATTCGATTAAGTGCTCTTTTTCGTGTAATTGAATAGAAATGAGAGAGTTAAAATCATTGTATCCAATGACGTAGCACAATTCAAAGGTATTATTTTTGAAGGTAAATTTCTCTCGATTCGATGCATTGGTCTCCGTATTATTTACTTGAGTTTCGTTAAAAGCAAGGCTGCATCGGTAATCAATGATCGAGAATGCCTTATAGTTTAACGAGAAATAATCTTTGACTGTATTGTTGGAAAAGGTGCCTCCTTGACAAATCTCGCCTTCAAGTATTCCGCCCGTACTGTACGAACCAACCAGTCGACTTGGACTGGGTGGAATGAAATCTTGGAATGAATTATCAATAAAATACACTTGCAGTGCTATTGATACACGAAATAGTACATCTTCCATATAATTACCCATGAAGTTTGTCCTTGCGACTTTGAGCTCGGGCACTTGAATAAGTGTAACGGGGTTGCTCTCTACAAAGAATGTGTTGTCGATAAAATTCCAGTCAGATAATTCGACTCCGCTGTCATAGTTTTTAACATAAATGATAGTTGAACCTTCTTTGAATGTGTTCTGAGTGAAATTGAAATTCTTAATGATGATCCCGTAAAGGTTGAGCTGTAAAATTGGAGTTATCACACCGTTTAAAGGAGCAAGAATCGAAGAGCGTGACAGCATATTCTGTGACATCTCAACATTATCAAAAGTCAAGGTCTTGAAGTTCAAAGGTAGAGAGATAAAGCAGCTTTGTTCCGAGAGTGAATTTCCTTTGAACTTCAATTCTTTTATAATGGCGTCCTCTATATTTCCATAAAGGCTAATCATTGCTCCATAATTTACGATATTCTTTTCATAAGTGAGGTTTGAAAAATTAACCTTGAGTGTGGTGCTTCCAACTAATGGAGAAACTTTTATCAAAGTACCATAGATCATATTGTTTGAGAATCTTGAGGATTGGATGGAACAATGGATCACGTTGTCAATTCTAAGCAGCAAAGCTCTCTCTTCAGCATGTTTCTGAAAATTTGCAATGGTCTCATTTACATCAATTGACCCCATCTCGATTGCAGCAGCCTTTAAGAAGTCTTCTTCTTGCTGAGCATCAAGCAGCTGATATATATTTCCAATGAAAGAGAGTCCAAATGCTTCAACCGTATTGTTCCATTCTTCTCGAAAAGTTGAATTATTTGAAATGTAAAAGAACTCAAAAAAGGAACGTGAGGTCTCTGAAACGAATAGGTTGTTATCTTTGATCAAAATGTCTTCCAAGACCACCTTGTAACCCGACGTTTGCAAAAAACTGCCCATAGTGAAGTTGTTCGCTCCCGTAAGTGTCACTTGATTCAAAGAGCAAATAGGATCATTGACGGAATCAGAACTAAGCTCAAAGACACTGCTGTATTTGAGAGTCCGATTCAACACGAAATCAACGTTATTAATGAATAAGCTTTGTGTGCTGATTTGGACGTTCGCGTCATTGACGACAACTTTCTGAGGAGAAGAGAAGTCTTGAGACATAATCCTCAAGTATTTGAGATTTCCAGAGTACGCTTGACCTGTGAATTCGAGAGGATAAGACTCCGGAGACGTTGTTAGCAAAATATCTATTGAATCACATGCTGAAGCCTTGATTTTTTGCAATGCTTCATCGATTGTCTTAAAGCAAGTGTTTTCAGAGAATGCACAGGCACGAGAGATGGTATATTGGCATGTGACCCACTCTTGGCCAAGGCAGAGCCCAGCTATTAAGCAGAAGAGGAATATCCGATGGAAAAGGAATCGATTCATTTGGCACAAATTAGTTGTATTATTAATTTTATTCTCACGTTCAAGAGGTAAAGTGTATTAAATAAACTACTTCGACAGTCATTCATCGAAAAACAGAAGAATCTACATGAGAAACGAAACTTGACTACTCAAGTACATAACAGCAAAAGAGAACACTGGGAAAAAATTAAGGAATGCAATTTAATTTCAATAGATGGAATTAGATTGACTTCTGTGAGCTGCTCATTTTGCCTTTAATTGACTCGGTAACACTTTAAATAAATTAAGATGCAAACAAAGCAACGAGAACCTACAACGGAACTAAAAACAACTGGTAAGTGGGGATCCAAATCACGTCCCAACGATCTTATAATTACCCCAAAGGCAGAAGATAATTTCAATGCTCCCTTGGACAGTCTGAAACGGCGTTTATCCCCAGTTTCACCTAAAATATTATCCCTTCCTCCTATCTCTCCTCATAGTTTGGGGTCTAATCACATCGAGCAATTTAAACGGAGATCCTTTCTAGGTAGTCCCTCACAAGAGAGTTACTCTAATGCTTCCAGCAATCAACTATCATCTCCCATGAGCCTTCATAATCCTAATATCATCAAACCTACTGATGGAGATTATCTTGGACTGTTTCGCCAGTTTATTGAGAACAAAGCCGTTAGCTGCGATACTAATGCTTCTCAAAAGAAACAATTCGAAAAGAATCTGACTCTCGGTCATCAAGCAGGTGAGACTTATGTGTCCACAAACAAACCCAACCAAAATAACAGCAAAAATAATGTTGAAAATATCATCACAGAAGGAATGAACAGGAATATTACCAATGCTGTTAGAAAGTTTTTTAACAAGATAAAATCTAGAAAGAATGATGAAACTCTAAGGTTCTCTCAAAGACTTTCGATTTTTAAAGACATGAGCACGTTCATTGATATCAAGGATTACCTCCCAAAGCTGAACGCTCCTGAAGAAAATCAACTCTTAGAAGCATTGAGCCAGGGTCAGAGTCCGAAAAGGTCTACTCTCATATCAGCGAGCAAGATACAGGTTTCAAAAAAGGGTCTCTTTTCTCACACGGAGAGGTTAAAAGAAATTAAAAAATATCTAGAAGAAGTTCGGAAGGAAAACCCAAAGCAAATTGTTAGAAGCCAGGACCAATTTCAATATTATCTGCTTAGGAGCGAGGAACATTTCAAACAACAGGAGTCAGAAACTCATCTTCCTAAATATTTCGGTGAAAAATTGGATGAGAATGCCTTTTATAATGAATTAGAGGTCAACCTTCGAAAAAATAAATTCGACAAAATAAATTACGAGATTGGCAGAGTAGATGACGCTAGCTATGGCAAATATTTAGAAAATTTAAAGAAAATACTCGAAGAAGAGGGTAGAGACAAGAAAAATTACATAGAATCACAGCGAACTCAATTAAAAGTGTTCAAAGATCGTTCAGATAAAGTAATAAATATGCTTAAACGTGCAACCAAGAATATATTCAAAAAATCCCTGCCCATCTCTCCAAAGAAAAGTTTCAGCAAACCGAATAATAATATTGGCATTCTCTCACATAGAAGAGTAAAATCGGACGCTCTAATAGAGGGGTTCGATTTGATGGAGATAAAAGAGACGGAGGATCCTGAAATGAAGCACCATACTGAGGATGATCTGAGATCTAAGGGAGTGTTCTTGACAGAAACGTACAATCGCATCCAAGATGACGGTGTCTTGAGTGGAACCTTCAAGGGAAGAATCGATTCCATCAAAAAGAGAGTTCACAGTATATCACATTTAGGCCAGAATGAATATGGCGCTTGGAACAGCAAGAGCAACTAAGAGAGCATCCAAGATTGACTCAGTTAAAAAATAAGGCTCCTGATTACGAAATTAATAAGAAGGTTAATCGATTGCTAGGGAAATGCTCTCAAGAAATACTTAAAGAAGCTGATACTCAGATAGATCTCGCAAAGGCCTACAAAATTAGTTTTGGAAAGCTGCTAGATAAAGTTAGTCTCATGTATGAGAATGATTTAGCAGCCTTGGAATCCAAACCGATTTCGGAATTACAACTTTTGGATTACAGGCGATCTACAAAGGAGGCCTTTGGTAATCGCTGTACGAAATCTAAGAGACCAGGTAAGAAAGGACCTCGCCTATTTGTAATCTAATGCAACTAATAATTATAAAAATATTGATTTTGTCAATTTAAACGCCAGTAGATGGTGGGATATTAATTTTCCAATAGGAATTCATTTTCTGAGTGCAATCTGGTTTCACTCTTGCGAGCGATTTTCATAATTTATAAGAAATAAGGCCTTCTTAATCATTGTTGAATAGATAACTTGAAAAAAAAAACAACCAAAAACAAACTACTGCGTCAGAGTCAAATCGATGAAAATTTGAGACACAGGCTCTGCATTTGGTAATCTTTAAGCTTTATTTTTCATATTGAATTAATAAATGATATTTTCAATAACTTTTACGACATACAGTAATATTTTCAAAATGTATCCTGGTAAGTTAGTTGTGTAAGAAATAAATTTCTGTGTTTTCTTCCAAAGTTCAGCACCAGAATTTTCGAAATGTAAACTACTGACTCACGGATGAGATGTTTTTGTACTATTAAAAAGAAACATCTAAAAATATGGCATTCTGTTTTTTCTTGAACTAAGTTCCATTTGTCTAACTGAGCCAAAGTTGGACCCAAGCCTGTCGATTTCCAAAACTCTTGAATTAAATCCTTTGAAGAGTCCTCTGTTCAAATTTAATTATGCAACAGAAATTAAAACAATTATATTTCGACATACGAAGTAAAATCTGAAATGGAGGCATTCATAAGCAGTCGTATCAGTAAAACAGAAAGAGAATCTATTCTCGAAAGATTCATTTCTCCACCTCAAAAAGTCAATCTTGGAATTGAAGTCACTGGAGTTTTTGGTTTCCCTGAGGAATGGAAAAATATGGATGAGCAGTATCCTCAATGCAATTTCACTTATCAAATTAATTTCGCCGGAGTACAAGTTCTCGATGGAAAAGTGATCCCTCGACAGCTCACTGAAGAAGAACAAAAGGCTGCTGAAGAAGCTCTAGCAGCTAAATCGAAGAAAACTGCTCAGAAACCGAAGAAAGGAGAAGAACCTCCACAGCCTACGCCAGAAGAATTGGAGAGAAGGCGAAAGCTTCAGGAAGAGAAGGAAGAGGCTCAGAGGAAGTTTCAAGAAGAATGGGATGCTCTTGACGAAGAAACAAAATTTTATCGGACATATGAAGATCCTTTCAAACACCCTTGCATTAAATTCGAACATAATTCCTCTTCTGTTGAGAAATCCCAAGAAGATTTAGCCGAGCTTGAAGAACGTGTCAAATATGACTGCGGTGAGTGGTTAGTTCTCATAAGAAAGTCGAACCTTGGAGAGGAAGAAATGAAAAAGCTACAAAAATCTAAACCTAAAGGGCTCAATCCTGTTGAGTGGAATGGAGTTACTACGCGGGCGTGGATCGATCTGAGTGTTTTCCAACAACCTGGACAGAGCGAGCAAGTTTACAGAGCTCGATTAGAACAGGTTCTGCCACCAGATGCCAATCCTGATGAACATCCAAAGCCTAATCTTCAGAATACTTACATCCTTTTCAAAGTAACAATGGACCCTCCAGTCACCAAATACCTGACAAAACCTGAACCCAGAGCTAAAGAACTCATTGAAAAGCCAAAACCTGAAAAGAAATTGCCACCTGCAGTTGAAGTCGTCAAAGAACTGAAAGCACAGATGGTGATTGTGATGGAATCGATCGCCATGGAATATGCTGCTATGTTCGGAAAGGATCTAAATACCCAACTGGATCCAAGAAACAAGCAACTTCTAACTGCTCAAAAGAAACGCGAGGGTAGAGACCAACGCAAAGAGCAGTTCTTGTACGAATTTAATATGTCGGGAAAATATAATATCTTGAGAGAAAAGATGAAAAAGTCGTTAATGAAGATCGTGAGGGATCGTTTCGGCAAGCAAGGGTCACTTACTGGAGTGACAATTGACTCTAAAGAGGATCAATTTTACAGCGAATTGCATGTATTCCTCGTAGATGAGATGAGAAAAACATTAACTGAACTCATCCAAAACAAGAAAGATGAGATGCATGAAGAGCTCGTTTTGACACATGATGCAGCCGTAAAAGAACGAGATCGCACAGTTTACAATGTTACTAAGGAAACCGAGGCTGACAAAGTGGCGAGACTCGCTTATGAAGCTGATGTGATTGATAATGTTGATGAGGCCGAAAAAAATTATGAAGCTTTGGTTGCTTTAGATGGAAAAAATCCAGAGATCTGGTTCCAATTCACGAGATTTTATTTGCGAAGAGGACCAGCGAATAAAGCTGACGAGAAGATGGCTCATGCACTTACCTACGACCCTGATAATAAAGCTTATCAAGTTATCATGGCTTGTCTTCTATTAAGGAAGAAAAAAGGAAGAGAAGCCCTCGTGTTTTTAAACACAATTCTCGACGAAGATCCATTCAACCTCCTGGTCAATGCCTTGTGCTGCTATACCTATGAGACAGTGATGAACGACGAGAAGGTGGCCAAAAAATACTTTGCTATTTGCCGAAGAATTGTAAAAAGGAAGTTGGGTCTCATGCCTGGAATCGGTGAGTATCGTCAAACAACAGAGAAACCAAAGCCGACAGTTACAGACTTGCAAATGGAAGTAGGAAAAAGGCCTTCGAGCAAAGAGGCCGGTGGTGCAGGTGCTGGAGGCAAAAAAAAGACGAAGGAAGAAATCGAGCGTGAAATCGAGGAGTTGAAAGCTCAAGAAGAGAGGAAGATAAAGCAACAAAATCAGCTCGAAATTGACACTATTTGGTATGAGTTACTCGAATTCTTAGTAGAATACACAATAGCTGATATCGCTGCGATTATTGCGGAAAGAATCAACGACCAATCCACTGAAAGATATAAGCTTCTAAGAAGTAAAATAGCCTTTTTCAATAAGGACTCTGGAAAAGCAATCTCAAATATCAACGAACTCATAAGTAAAAATATTCAAAAGTTATCATCAGTGAGTAATCTTCATTGTAATTTAGATTTGGACCCTAAAAATCCCGAGTATGTACTGACGAAGGCAGACTACTGCTTCGCAGCTAGTAATACACAATTTGGCAAGCGAATTATTAACAATAACTTTACTATTTAAGACCGACTTGACGAAGCAGAAGAATTGTTCTTAAGATCATTCAGAATCAAGGGAGTGCAACCATCTTTCGAGGCTTTCTTGAAGTTGGGTGAGATTCTCAAATTAAAGCAAGTGTGGGGAGATGCAAAAGCTGTCTTCGCAAAAGCCTGGGAAAAGAAACCAACATCTTCGAATGCATGGCTTGGTTATGGTAAATCTATCATTAAAAATGAAATCACTTAATACAATTGAAATCTTGAAGGTATTGCATCCTATAAAATGGGAGAGTATAAAGATGGAGAGGAGGCTTTAGGTCAAGCGAACCTCTATGATCCTCTTAATCCTGATGTTTGGGGATATCTTGCTCTTTGCAATCTGGAACTGCCAGATGGAATGGTGAAAGCTTATCAGTGCATCAAAGAGATGATGAAATTAGAGATAAAGAAACAGGACATATTGGAAGATTTGGGTGACAAACTCACCGAAAAGCAGAAATACGAGTTAGCTGATGCATGCTACAAGAGGATTATTGATGGTTGGAATGCGCAGAATTCAAACTTCATCGCTACCCGAGGCATCGGCTATATCTATGCTAAACTAGGCAAACTATACCACTTGCAGGATAAGATGATCGAAGCTAAGGTTAATTACACAGAAGCGTTGAAATTCCTTGATGATGATGACGAAAAGGAAAGAATCGAATTAATTCTCAGCGAAAACTTCAATGTTGTATTGGAAAGCCCTATGGAGAGCCCTTAAACGGTTGATTTTGTTATTCATCTCCATTTACGTGTTTTTAGTAAGAGGCAGCAACTTCTCTTTTTGAATAGTACGATTCATGGGCATAATAATATCCATAGATATAATGAATGAATGCGAGAATAGTCAAAATTTTGTACAATTAGATGAGATATTAGGTTCAGAAATCGTTGGACATGAAGAACTCGAGAAAATTGTAGTGATGCACCAAATTTCTCAAAAGACCTCAGAGCACCTTGGAGGTTAAAATGTTCATCAGATCCGATTTGGGCAAGAATCGAATAAAACTGAATGATGAATGGACATTTTTTTGCGAGTTCAAAATTAGTGGGAATATTATATCTATTTCAAAATTCCAACCATAGTAATAATTAACGAAGAGATTATTCCTTTCATGTATTTTTTGCTTAATCTTCTGCTGTCATTAAGCTACAGTTCTCTGTATTAATAGTTGAGCATAACACAATATATTCTCTTCAGTTACTATCTTGTAGAATGTGAATGTTGCATTTTGAGAGAATTAACTGGAAATAAAAGTTATAATTTATCTAACTCAACAACTACTGATGTCACGCAAGAATCGACTCGACCCAAATAAGCGATCAACGTCAAGCGCACAAAAAAGAAACGAAAGATTTCTTCCTATTATAGAAAACAAACCTATCAAGTATGGAAAGAAAATTTGATAATTTCGAACATGACTGATATAATATTTAGTTTTCATGGAAGGGATCTTTTTGGACCTTTTACGGGGCACACAAACGCATCAGATTTCGATGGCATAGATCCAACTAATAGTGGCTTAAGCTCGTTCTATCAATACGTCAAATTTGACCCTTCTTATCAAAACAGAAATAGTAGTACGGTTCCTTCTCGGAATAAATCAGCAGAAATTCAGGCTTCAAAACCGGTCTCAGCGATAAAGAACTCGAGAGCTAACATCGTGAAAACCTCATCAGAACGAGAAAGAACAGTTGTTACCCCTCAAAGGCCGAAACCTCGATCCGATTTTGTCTTGGTAGAGAAAGCTAGAGATGCCTCAACGCAGTCGGAAAGGAACAGTGATACACTAGTTAATAGCAGTAATAATCAGCTTGAGTTGGAAAATCAGCCACCACCGAAAATCATGGTCAATAATTCAGAGATTTCACCCGAAAACTACTTTCGCAGAGGTTCTAATGCAATCAATATGCTGATGGTTCGCTTCAAACAAAATCCGAAGGAGATGTATATGCATCAAAATGATTTATCATCGATACTTTCAGGTTATCAGACAGTCAATAACACACCGAAAGAAGAATCTATTATACTTCCGAACAAAGATGAAGAAAATCAGAAAAATCCATTCACTTCTCATCAGATCCAGCATAATTTGGGGTCATTGGATGACGCCCAGAAGAATATCAGCAAATGGGCCCAAAAGATAGAAATTCATAAATCTGGTCTTCAGCAGCTTGTGGTAGACCCCAAAGTAGAGAGAAAGAAAAAATTGAAAAGAAGATACAGAAGAAAACTGAAAGAGCTCACGAATGAGGTTCTGGTAAGAAAAGAATCCCTATTCGGAAAAAGGTTTCAGGAGTACTGTGATAAATCCAATGGCGATTTTAATCATTCTAGTCTTATGCACCTCCTCTCTCGAAAAAAATCGCAAACTCACATGTATCTTCAGCCCAAAAGGAAAATCGAAAATCCGAATTTTGATTTTCTCCCTCTAAAATAGCGTGCTATCTGTATTTTTGAGAAATAAATATTAATGTCACATTGCGGAAATGTTTTCTAAAGTCTTCATTATTATAATTCGTCAGGAAGTTTAATTACTTTTGAGATGTTATTCTGGGATGAGTTTTCGAAGCGCCTAAATCAATTTACCTGTTTTTTTTATTAATGAGCATCTATTCTTTGCTTATTTACTTTGATTTCTTCGCTATCAAACAGATAAATTTTAAAAGTAATTTGGTTCACCTTCAAATACCTGTATATCAAACTAATATGGATTGCTTTACGAACAACGATTCCCAAAGTCAAAGATTGAAAATTGATTTTTTATATTTAGTAAATATCAAAGTTTAAATCATCATTATCTTGAATAAGAAAGAGTAGAAAGTCAGAAAATGCATCTTTTCGATATAAAAACTGTGGGAATATCATATCATAGCCAGGACTGCTGAGCGCTCCATTTAATTATTGTTTCTTCATCGACATCAATCTTTCTTACAAACATAATCTCCCTCTGTCCAGGCTGCAGTACAGCTGATAAGAAATTTTGTCCCTTTTGATAAGCATGCTTGATTTCCACATTAACAAGCTCATCAAAAGTCATCTTAAATTTCCATATCTTTTCACCTAGATTTTCGAGGTAAAAATAGTAATAACTTTCAGCCCATCCATGACTCCATCGGCATCTTTCTTCAAACTCTTCAAACTTAGGGTCTTTCTGAGCTAAATCAAGCAAAAAATAATATTCAACATTATTTGGCTGCCTCTCTGGCTCTGAGACCTTGTTCAATGAAATTGTTCTCTCTGCATAACAAGAGACAGTAAATTGACAGTTTTTTGCTGTTTTCACCACCAAAAGATAAGACCCTGCCTGAAGGTTTAAAAATTCATTAGATTCCTCTATGCCAACATATCTTTCTCCTTTTGACCTCATCATGGCTATTTTCTCAAATCCTTCGAGGCTTTTTTTTAGAAGAAAGATCTCCACCTCTGAATAAGTATATTGTGATCCTCGAAAAAACCTTTTATCCTTTTGTAAAATTTCGATATTTGTATTGCAAGGCCCTTCTATATCAAATTCGAAGAAGCTCTCTGCTCCTCGATCATGACTAGCGCAAATGTAATTTCTATGATAATTTTCTTTGTAATAGCAGACTGAGAAGTAAGAGAAATATGCCGTAAAATCATCCAAGTTGATATAAAATGATCCGTCGTTCTTATCTTCATAATTCAGCAATTTTTTTAGCTTTTCATTCATTAATACTGATGAATTTGAGTAAGCTCCCTTCCATCCTCCAATACCCCACGGATCTCTTAGCTTGATCAATTTCAATTCTAAATTTGAGTCTTCATAGACTGATAGTACCGTGTAAGCATGACTGGTTACTAGCCCCGTTCTGTCTTCTGCTAGCGATTCAATTGTAGTCGCACAGAGAAGGTATTTCTCAGCAATAAATCTTTTCAGCTGAATCCAAATATTCTCTCTATTCGCCACGGTTACACTAACAAACGATGCAGGAACCCCGAGGAGATCTTCAAAAACGAAATCCATAAGGCCATATTCCACGGCTGTGTAACAGCCATAAATCTTTGCCCATGCTTTTTCTATTATCAACGGCCAAAGCTCTTGGCTCTGAGTTTTGCTAAATATTAATTCATTTGAGTCTGGAGAGCAAGGGAAATGATCGTCAACAACTACCTCAGTGGGTACTCCTGTCAGAAAAAACGTAACAGAATATTTGCCTTGTAGATTACTTGAGCGAGTGTTGAAGATACTCTTGATACGTGATGGTGACTCTGCAATTGCTGATAGGCAAGAAAGGAGATAGCAAACCTCCAAGACTCCTTGAATTATGTCCAATGGATCAATTTTGTCGAAAAGTTTCACTTCTGCATAATTTTTCTTGTTTAAGAACTCATGTGGGCGCTTCCATACAGCGAATTTAAAGCAACTTTCATAAAGTTTGTGGTGAGGATCGTCTGTAATGGAAGATAACACATGTGGAAATTCTTTATCAATAAAAGCGTGATTCATCGCTACTTTAGAGTACAAATCTGTCTTTGTCGAGTGTCCATTCGCAGTAAAACTATCATCTAAGTGACTGTCTCTAAGTTTAGCTTGAAGTATCGTTTCTTTTGATAAATGAGCAGAGTTTTCGATTCTTTCTGTTTGATCCTTTGCGCATTTCTCGATGCTTACTGGGTGAACAACTGGCTTGTTATTCTTCTGTTGGCTGCAGGCTGAACCCATTCCTATTTTGCAGGCTCTCGTGAAAGAGGTAAAATTTTTATTAAAACTATTCAGTTTGATCGATAATCAATAATTTAATCTTTTTTGCTGGATTTCCTTATTTGTCCTCCCGGCCGAGTAGCAAAGAGCAATGGAATCTTCTGACGCAACAAAAAAAGGCGTAGACAAGACTCTTGAGGCTCTCCTGGAAGAGAAGGAAAAAAAACTTGCTGCGATTGATGAAGACATTGAAACTAATTATAAGATATTGGTTAGAATAAGGAAGATCACTTTGGAATTGGGCCTGAAAAGGTGCTTATAATGTTATTTCAATTGTAATATAATAAAATAGTTTCCACGTCATTAAAGCGCCATCAAACTACTATCAATTGACCTTAGAGCAGAGAAGAGACATTCTAAAGGCTCCTTCCACAGAATATCTTTGCAAATCACTTATTATGGAAAATACGGCCTTCCAACCTGAGCATGAGAGCAAATTCTACCGCAAATATTATTGCATCTGCTTGCAGTATGTAACGAAACTCAATTCTGAGAAAATAGCTAAATTCCTCCGGGATCTTCAAAACCAAAACTGCGAAACCAAGCTTGGGAAGAAAGCTTTTAATATAAGAATGTTAAATGAAAAGGTATGAACTCGCTTTGTAGATAGCAACAACAACTCCTTATTTTCTGCTAGGAATCCGCAGAAATGACCGGCTACGAACACAACGAGGTTACTCCATATGGCATGAAAACCAAGTAAGCAACTTGAGGGACTTTGTTCATCACTCACCTTTTTAATTTAATTCAGCTTCCCAGTTATCCTTTCAGAAAGAATTGCCAATCTCGTTCCTAAATTCTTCTATCTCGGAGCGGGAGCCGTTGATCTCAAACTGAGTAAAATACTGCCTTTAAATTCCATTAATCCCCTTCTGTCCGTAGGAGTGAGTCTAGAAGAATTTAGAGAAAAGAGTAGATTCGAAGTATTTGTTGGGAATATCGTCTATGACTAAATGTTCCAGTGTAACAAAAGATTTTAGTGATCTTACATTGAAAAGCCTTTTATTAAAAATTTGAAACATACAAACATCTATGAAAAGTAGTCTCTCTTTTAGAAATATCATTTCATAGATACACACTTAAGCTAGGGCTCTCCATTAAGTTAAGTATAACTTCATTAGATTCATCATGTAGATGAAAATAATGTTCCTTTCAAAACTATCTGCGATGATTAGATTCAAATTCTACTTTATCAGTCATTTCGACTCCTGATTTTGGAGAGGGCTATTTTTCATCCAGCTATTTATTATCTAGATGATCTGACACTTTTATTTGAATATAAAAGTAGGAATTAGCTTTAATGGAAGTTGAAAAGAAAAAGTTTGTCGATAAGGAGCTCGAGGGATTTGAGAAGGTAGACGACATAGCACCCAACAAAAGCATCAGACAAGAGTTCAAAAGTGACAACTACGAACTTTTCTTCTTCCAATTCCCTAAATCGGTAATTGCCAATTACCAAAATGAGTTTTTTATATCATATACATAGTTTGATATTTCGAAGCTTGATGGACAAAAACTTCAACTTGGACAGGACGTTCAGGTCTTGGAAGGAGTAGATGCTGGAGAAAAAGAAGAAATTGTTTTGGAAAAGCTCGGAGAGGAACATTCCAAGTATGTAACTAATCAAATCCTACCGATGTTTGTCAACAGCAAGAAGCGCCTTGTTTTTAAGTAAATCTTTATATTAATATTAACAGCTTACGCAAAATATGCAACTACAGGAAGAAGTTCTCCAAAGTGTTCAAGCTTTACAGTAGATTTGATCCTGGTAGAATCAGAAAGAGATTTATCATAAAAACAAAGCCCAGAATCTCGACTAAACTTCTCGAGGAGGCTCAAGCGAAAGGAGCTGCAGATGAAGATGAAGAATAAGTATTATTTAGATATTGAGGATCAATGAGTTGTTTGTTCATCATCCATTCCCAAATTTTCTATCTGAGTTTGCAAGATTTCTAACTTTCTGGCTTTCTTGAGTAGTGTTTCCTCCAACCTTTTTTGTTCCGCCTTTTTTCGTTGTGCTTCAAAGTCGAATTCTTGCTGTAACACCTCGAGCTATGTATGATTCATTAACACAAAACAAACCAGAGATTATTAGCGTACTTCATGTTTCTTTGAGAGGATTTCATTTCTAGTTTGACGCATTTGCTCTTTTACAGCTATGTCAGCCTCATCCTATTACAATTACAGAACGAGTCCAAAGTTAATTCTTTGAAGAAGAAAAAAGCCTCTACCTCAATGAAATCGAACTCGAGATTTTTTGTTTTCTGTTCAATTGCTGCGATTTTTCTTTGTAATGCTGCCCGCCTGGAGTAGATTATTCATGAATTAGGCTGCATGCAATAGTGACTTTTTACTTTTTTGAAAGGATATCTTTTTTAGATATCATATTATCATATTCTTCAGCGATTGGAGCAAAGGCTTTTAACTCCCGGTCATACTCTTCCTTCAGCTTCTTCAGGCAGTCAGCGCAATAGCCTCTAAACAGCAAGATGTAAGCTATGATAGTGTTGAGGTTTAATAACTTGAATTTTGGGACTGAATTTCCGCAACTACATATAGAATTGAATAATTCCTTGGCTTTGTTCACTTTCGTTGTTTTTGTTGCAACATCTCCGCTTGTTTTAAGCCCAGTATTGGACAATGTGATTCCAGTCGATGCTGTTCTACTAGTCTTCACAAAAGGCTCTTTTCGAACCCCTTTCAGCTCATCATCTTTTGTCGCGTACGTTTTTAACTGCTCAAGGACCTTATTTCTTCGTTCAAATTGAGCCTAAATTGATGCACAACTTAAGCTAAAAGGAAATTTAAAAGTCTAGTTACTTGCTTTCTGTTTATGTTTGTTATAAGTTTAGCGTTTTCATCTTCAATATTTTTGATCTGCATTTTGAGATCATCAAGCAGTTCTTTAGAGGCATATCCTTTAAACTCCGATATTGCTTGTCCTTTACTCGCGCTGTCACCCGCTCTCTGGGATCCAGCGCCTCCTTTCTGTGAGCCAGCTTCACTCTCCGAAGCCAATGGTGTGTAAGATAAGATTAGCGGAATTCTCACATTTGCAAGGAAAATATATTCAATAGTCTCGATTTCCGGCTCAGTAAACTGCATTTCCCTTATTTTTATGATTGTTCGATCAACTATACCCTGATTCTCATCGAGCGCGGAGACCACAATCGAATCCATGAAATCAAAGCAGCTGAATCTGAGCGGGTTACTATTTTCTAAGGCAGCCTGAGCAATGGGCATAGTTTGTGTTTTATGCGACTGACGATTGACAAGAGTGAACTCAATAGCATTGAACGATGCCATGTAGAAATTGGTTTGGAGGAATTTCATAATGGAGTCATTGAACCGAATTGATATCGAGCCTGTAGGATTTTGAATGAATATGTTATTATTGTAGCGACCGACTAGCTGAGCCTCAAAGGAGAACTTTTCTTCCTTTGTGAGAGAGTCTTCTATTCTGAATTTCTTATTCCAGAGCATACTCTCCGAGAAATCTGCTTCAATTCTGTTCTCAAATATTTTCTCTCTGGATTTGTTGATGCCTGCTCCCTCAGCTGCGATAATCTTGTACACCTAAAATCCAAGTCGATTAGATGGAATTATTTTTTCATGAGAACCTTAAAATCGAATGTGACTGGCCCTCTCTCAGAAACTCTAAATGCTGCAAGAGATTCGAGAGTACTCCTCTCAATAAAAGAGTCTTGCAAAAGAGAAACTTTAGTTTTGGTCTCATTGTGGTCAGGAGCTTCAATGACGAACTCTGAGTTTATCAATATTTAGACAACATATCAGTCTGAATTAATACCGTAATCTTTGCCTTCAAGAGTATCAATACGCAAATTCCATGGCCTCTGTCTGACTCGATAAAGCGAGACCAATGTTGCTTGAGAAGTTGATGGTTTTTCTGACATTTCGATAATGTCATCAATCAAAATTGAAAACTCAAAATAGATGGTAATTTTCTCGTCTTGAGGTCTCGCTCCAGGAATCCTCAATGGCACAATAAATTTATCCGAGCTGTCTTGAATCGGTAATGACGTAAAGCTTATCACTTTAAAATCTATCATTTTATCTTTTTCGTGGAGACTTATGATTGCATCCTCAAAAGGCGAAGACAGCGTCCAAAGAAACTGCGGATACAATTCAAATTTCTCAGCAGTCATAATCGTGAAGGATTTATCGGAGTTTCTAAAAATCACTTCGAAAGCCTGATCCGAGTTCGATGTGACCTGCGTGTATAAGTCATTCGTAATTTGGAAATATTGCTTTGGATAGCGAGCCTTTAGGTCTGAAAAATGCATCGTTCGCACACGGAACAGGAGTATGTTCTGATCCTGGCCCACTTGCACTATTACAAAAAAATTTTAAATTAATCATTAGAGATTTGCTGAGTGAAAACAATGTATTACTTTTAAGCGTGAAGTCACTTCCTTTCATCGAGCTTAATCCTAATCCCATGGCGTTGCCAATGTTGTTTAGTGTGAGCATCACTTTCTTAGAATTTTTCATATCAGCTAGAGGGTTTTGCAATAACTTTGACCAGAGCAAGTTTTCAGTATCTATAACGTTTTGCGACATCCGTTCAATGACCAGAGAGTATTTGTCCGGTGTTTTGAACTGTTCAAGAACATCATCAACGTCCAAAGAAGTCAGGCTATTTACGATAGTGCTTGGGATTTTAAAGCTAGAGGGTATGAACTCGAACTTTAACTCAATAGTTCCCACGACCATGTTTACGTTTAAACTAGGGAAACAAAGGATTTGCTCCTCCATTATATTCGTAAAACTAATATGTGCCAGAGGGACAAAGCAATACCCAACAAAATTTTCTCTTATTGCTTTCCCTTTCCGATAAATTTCAATTAAGAGAACTTCGTTAGGGACTGTAAGCTGGAATATGCAATTATTTTGTTTCATATCTAGAGTCCCGTCGTCTTTTTTCATTTCGCTTTCTTTCTCTTCTATTTGCATCAGATGATTGACCGCAGCAGTAAGAGCGGGATCGTTTGGAACATCTACCTCCTCGAAACCCTTTTGGAATTTCCCTTTTCCAATTTTGCTGAAACACTGCTCATTAAATTGTGCTGACTCGAAATTATCCTGTGTTAACTCAGGGTTGATAGTCTCGGAGGGCATTTTTGACAATTCTGCATCCCAAATATAACTAAAAACGGTATCTGCTCTTCCTGTTTTGAATGGTTCCAGATAATAGCAAGCACTTTTGCCGAGTTGTGAGACTTTTACAATTGGATTTTCAACAAATTCTTGCTTAAATGTTGTTTCCATGAGTCGAAGGTTCATTGTTCCGACAAAGTTTTCGATGAAGTTTGAAGTTGTGACCCAAAATACATACTCCATATAAAGGTCTCCAAACTTGTTGGTTTTAATCGCTTGATTTGTATTTCCCAACGTTGAAATGTCAACACTCACTCCATCGATTTGTTTTTTCTGTTTAAGATTGCGCTGACCTCTATCCAGTAGCCAAGTATATTCATAGCAAAATATTTTTATGTTCAACGGAAAAATGTTGTTTTTGTCAGCAATAAATGTATTTTGTCGAAATTGCACATTCTTGCGCTTGGCATCGTCATAGGTGAACACGACATTATAGAGTTGCTTCCCATATTCAAAAACTATTTCGAATTCGTAGTCTGAAAAACCTGCTGTGAGCTTTTTCTTGCTTAGTTGCTCAGCACAATAAGCGGCATAAGTATCAAGGCCAATGATATTAAGGAATTCTAAATTCAGTAGGATGAATTGGTGATCCTCACTTGGACTGTCTTGCGTGGGGAAATAGAACATGCTCCAGACAGTATAGGCTTGCACTTTTTTGTCTTCAGATTCGACTTTTATTATAACTGTCTTGGCAAGAAACGGTTCAAGTTTGAGATCCTCGAAAACAACAGCACCTTCGAGCTGTGATTCTTGGTCGCCCTGTATCATATCCAATCTGATTTCGATTTTTGTGACTTGGCTGCTGATTTTCATTTGAACTATATCCTTCGCTCTGATAATTGTATGCTGAAGCGTTTCCATGGTGCGATAAGAAGCAATGTACTGATTAATAGATTCTTCATGATCGTGAAGGACATCTCTAAGTATTGCATGGACCTTTCCAACCGACATATTGGAGGAGTATACTTATTTATGAAACTTTATAAGATTGAATTCAAACTGTTTTATTTGAAGAAATCTATCGAAAGGTTAAGTAGCAAGCTGTCGTATCAAAATATCAAAAAATGATTAGGTTAGGTCTGTATCCGGTTCGATTTTGAAATGTTTGACAGATGAGAGAGTAGAGGCTCTCAGCTTTTCATGACCTTTTCGATTTCCAAGCTAACTAATGGATTCTAGCAAGATATGAATAATTATTTTATTAGTAACGGTTCTGCAAAGCTCACTCTTGTAATTTAATAGTTAGTCAAGCTTACAGCGAATTTCTTACATTAGATCCAAATGAAGAACACCGCAATAGTGACTGGAAACAGCAGATTATCAAACTTTACATTTTTCATAATCGATACAGTTTTAATTCTGCACTATAGCAAACAACTGATGGCGAGAACTGACTATTTAGCCAATGGGTTGGCGTTTTTTTCATTTTAGAATTAAATAAAATAGAATAAGTCTGGCTTCTAAATTCTTTTTGGAAAGCCCAGAAATCACTGTATACTTGACTTTTTGCTAGTTTATGCATAACAAATAATTCGCAACTCGTCTAACTAAATAAAAAGTAAACATTTCTCAACAATGCAATCTAAATGATAACAAGTCTAAGAAAACTGAGGAAGTTTCCTTTGAGCATCCTTGCGAAGATATAGGAAGTGATATTCGAATAATATATTCAATATATGAGTCAGCAATAAAACTTTTAGATGGAGACTGCGACATTATATTTATTTGGGGGGGGGGAGGGGAAGAGAAAAACTTCATGAACTTTCATCCAGCGAATTTATTAAATCACCAGTTCACGACAAAACTTCTCAGGAGTTATTAGTCTATTTGTCTAATAAATAATAAATAAATTCTGATCAACATCCCAAAAACAGTTTTTGAGCCTATGGAGTCCATTAACACTACTACCGGTTACGATTTTTTCAAGAAGATTGGTTCACCGAAATATGTCGTTGCACCTATGGTCGAACAATCAGAACTGCCTTTCCGTATGCTCACAAGAAAATATGGAGCAACTGTGTGCTATACTCCTATGTTGCACAGCAGGTACTAATTTCCTCTGAAAATCTGAAACTAATGCACAATGACACACTCGTGAAGACTCATGGTTGAAGATAAAAACTACAAACGCGATAATTTTTCAACATGTCCTGAAGATAGACCATTGATTGTTCAATTTTGCTCGAATGACCCTGATTATTTACTACGGGCTGCAAAAATGGTTGAGGATGAGTGCGATGCGGTTGACATTAATCTCGGATGCCCTCAAGGAATAGCACGCAGAGGTCATTATGGTTCCTACTTATTAGAAGAGCCTGACTTGATTTGGTAGCTCGTCTAATGCATTAGTTTTTTGATTCTGACTTTTCATTTCAAAACCTTAGTGCCATGGTCAGCAAACTAGCCAAGGAGCTCAAGATTCCTGTAACCTGCAAAATTAGAATTCTTCCAAAGGAAGAAGATACTTTTAATCTTGTGAAAAGAATTGAAGAAGCTGGATGTTCCTTGCTAACAGTCCATGGAAGGACAAGAAAACAGAACAAAGACCTTGTTGGAAGCTGCAACTGGGATATCATTAAAAAAATCAAGCAGATGGTCAAAATTCCAGTCTTTGCCAACGGAGGAATTTATACATTCGAAGATGTCCAAAGATGTATTGAATATACAGGAGTCGACGGTGTTATGAGTGCCGAGAGTCTTCTCGAAAATCCTGCTCTCTTTAGTGGCAAAATTTATAACCTTGATGATTTGGCACTTGAGTACCTAGAGCTGGTGAAGAAATACCCAGTAGAGCCTTCTTATGTTCGACCACATCTCTTCAAAATCCTCTACACTGGACTCCAGGTACGATCATGATTTGAAATGTTCATTTATCAATTCAATTCTTATTAGAAATATACTGATCTTAGAGAAAGACTAGCTAAAGAAACCAGAATGTCGGAATTTATTGCAATTGTCCAAGAGCTTAAAAAGCTCAGAGAAAACGACAGTCCTGAATCCAAGCTTGGATGGTACTTGAGACATCAGACCAAGAAAACTACTCCGGAGCTAACAAAAGCAGAATCAGCCGAAAAGAAGCCAGAGCCAGAACCAGAAACTAATGAAGATTATGGTCTCGGTTTATTAGGCTAAAATTTAGAGTTTTCTATTTTAGGAATACTGTTGAATGAAGAATTTATTTGTTATGCCATACGTTTCAAGTGAATTATCCTCCTATCTATCGTATCTATCGTAGATATAGGTATTATTCTTCTAATTGTGTTCTGTTCGAAATTCTAATATGGATAGTTGTCGAATATGAATTGAGTAACTAGCATATTTTTTAGTTGTTAAAGTTACAAAGGGTAACTATTAATAAGGTTGGACAGAGCACATATTGGTCTCACTGGAAAAGAATGCAGATTCTACTATATTAGCAAGCAGAGTCTATTACTCTCTCAAAAAAAAAAAACTTTTCCTTCAATCCAAACGAAGGTTCAAATTAGCTACACACACACTCGTGTTCTACAAAGTCAGAGTTGTTCCTCAAAAATTTTGATCATCGAAATAAGATTCAACATTATTTGACAACAAAGTATGTAATATTTTTAGATCCACAATTAAGATTGAAGATATTTATTTGTCATTACCTCACTCAACTATAGACATTAACTTGAGGCGTTAAAAGTTTCTAGGAAGATCTCTGGCAATGATCATTACTCAAAACGATCTTCTCTAATAGATGGCTGGTTTGCGAAAAAGTCTTTATCAATCGATTTTTCCATCTAAAAACAAAAAATGATAAGTTTGACAGTTCAAGTTCTGGACATATACGCTGAAATTGTTCTCGATTCCCAGCAGTTCATTCAAAGACAGGATTCCGGTGTCTGAATTCAACGTGTTAGTTAGAACCCCATTCAAGAAATTCCTTCCTTTGCTCGGTTGGCTTTCACTCTGAGGTGCAGGTTGATTATTCCCGCCGTTATTTGGATTGACAACGGAATTGTTGTTGGCATTCGCCAAAGAAAGTTGGAATGCTAATTGAAAATTAACGACGTTTCAAATCGTAAGAATACTTGAATTAAAGCTTGGCAAGTTAGGGATCAGGAAAGGCTGACTCGCTTTTGAGCCCAGCCCAAAGAGATCGAATGAATCATTCCGATTGAGAGAATTATTTCTCTTCGATGAAAAGCCTTGAAATTTGATATCAACAGGTTGAGCGGGCTTCTCGGTAGTGCTATCTCCATATTCGAGTTTTGGAAATGGAATGCTGTCCATGGATTTCTCTCTTGCTTCAATTTTAGGGATCCAATCCTTCGGTAATATAGTCAATTTTTTCACGAATGGCGGAGTTAGTTACTGTAAAAGAGTTCTGACGGGATCCAGTTCTTGACAGTCTAAACGAGCTCTCATATTTAGGAACTTTATCTTTGTTGCCAACATTGCTAGGTTGCTTTTTAACTTCTTTTTTTGTGATGAGAGCTGTGTGATTCTGAGTATCGGTTGTCGTTTGAGTCATATCGGTGATTGCTTTTTCGAAATTCTGGACATTTTTTAATAGCTTCTTTTTGGCGTTTGATTTAACTGGCTTCGCTTTTTGTGACATCTCGCACACCTCCTTTTTATACCTCTTTTTATCTTCTTCAGATGCATCAACATATTTTTGTTTTTCTGCTTTGTTCATTCCTCTCCATCTAATTGCGAATACATATATTTTATCAATAGAATTCATTTATTCTCACTCCTTTGCGACAAGACTCATTATTTCGGACATTGATAGCTGTGGCTGGGACTCACGAAGACTTTCTCTCTTTTCACGGAGGAAAAAGGTGAATGCGTTTCCAAACTTTTTTGGCTTTGATTTGGCAGCCACAGGTGCAGCCTCCGTCTCATGAGCGTAAAAATCATTAAGTTCATTCAGATATCTCCATTTGTCTGAGAAATAACAAGAGAAATTTCAATTTTCAGTCTATTTTCTTCAATATACCTATTTTAGCTAACTCTATGTAATGGTTTTTTTCGCCTTGAGGCAAATTTCCCCACATTTCGGAAATCAGGGACATCCTTTTATTCGGGTTGATCTTATCGTGAGACTCATTGAGCTTTGCATGCATCTATTCATTTATTAATATTTGATGTCCAGGAAAGAAGGGCAGCGGCTACTTCTTTGCTGAAGATATGAAATGCAGAGATGTTTCGCTTGGGCTTCTTGGATTTTTTAGAGCCTTTTGTATGATGTTCATCTTGGATTGGCGCCTTTGCTACGTTCATTCAACCAAGCCTTATTATTTGGTCCGATGCGTGGGAATTAAAAAAAAAGAATACGAGATCAAATTTTCAATTGAATTTTCTGACCAGAAAG
>ENA-UOTX01000358-UOTX01000358.1-compost-metagenome-genome-assembly--contig:-NODE-358-length-49905-cov-16.415991_pt1 | contig 49905 bp, 37 predicted proteins | sample MGYA00238143_ERZ746982 | MGnify/ENA primary metagenome ERZ746982 (study PRJEB28758, sample SAMN06268862) | compost metagenome | isolation source: single cell | place: USA: California, Emeryville, Joint... | reverse complement strand
AACATAAAATCATTCTCTTGAGCATTTTCTCAAGTTTTCTAATTTGCAAAGATGCTAACTCAGCTTTTCAATGATCAGGAAATTTAACTACATATTAGACTATCAAACGTTAGAACGGGAAGGTAAAAGAGTAGTTGTGAGTTAGATTTGAATTAATTTAGCAATAGAATCAAAGTAACAAGAGTTTTCTAAGTATCAGTAGGCGTTTAGAATTGATTTCAAAACTTTTCGAACTTGCCAACGAATTCAAAAAAACACCATACTTTCTAACAATTACTACAGCATTTACATCTTTGTAGACATATAAAGTAGCATAGCAGCTCTTATTTAGAACTTGAAATATCTCAATTCCATAAAAAGATCTCACCATAAATTCTAATTCATTAAATTCTTGCATAATTTGATATTAAGTTGTCATCAAGTTCCAGAAAGTCAGTGTATTAGAATTAATTCAAGCTTTGGTTTGTTTCAAGGCTTATAAGGTTAATTGATGGCTATCATTCTCAAACTTCAGCGTCACGGATTCATTCAGTATTTCTACTTAATAAAAGTAAGTAGTTTTGTCACATTGTTCGCCAATAGCAGCTTTATGTTTTGACTTGGAAATCCATCTAACTAAATACTACACGTGAGAGCGTAGTCCTTTTCTTGAACTAGAGGCATGTTTAGATAATATGAATGAGAATGAGAGCTTTATCAAAATTTTGACTCAGGTCAGAAATACCAAATCATTTGAAGTTTATTGAGAAGAACGATTTGAACGGATGCTTGTTGGAGCTTCATATCCAACATTCTTCCTTGCACTCTGAACGAGAGGCTTAAACAAGCATAGATGCCATTTGTCGTTGTAGAATTCATTTATTGAATATTATCAGAGTGAAAAGTTGCTTAAGACAGGAGACAATATGAAAAATAAGTTAACTTGGAGGAATTCATTCCTTATCCGCGAAAGCCGAGGTTTCTTTTTGTAACTCCTGTTTCAGTTGTAAAGTCACTGAAAGTTGATCACTACTAATCATTTGATAAATCCTTGATTAGTGTTATTCTCTATGTAATCTTTCTAAATCCATAATTCACTAAATTGTATCTCCCAGTTATCCTAGCATCAATTGATTCTCATTTTCGTAACAAATGTTGACACACATTTAAAATAATATATGTTTTTGTTTTTCGTAATCGAAACGAAGCAAGAAATGCAGAAGACCGACTTCAGTGAGCAGACGAATTATTTTATTCATTACGAATCATTCTAGCATTTCAAGTAATCATTTTTCTTCGCAACAATTACATTGTATCATGATAATCGCCTCAGAGGAAACAGATAGCCCTGACTTTATCTATCAGTTAATCATCATTACAAAATTCAATTAAAAATGTAAAATTTACTCCCATCTGGAGTAACTCCAACGCAACGATCTTTCCCGGTCTTGACATCGACAACTCTTGCACCTTTATCATCAGCAGCACATGCCAGTGTATCTCCGCTGGGATTCCATTGCACACTCCAAACAGGAGGATGATGATATTGACCTTCTACATTCAAGTTAGTAATAAAGTCATACAAAGAAAAGCGATCATTGAGAACGAGAGTAGATTATTCTTGGCAAAATTGAAGATTAGTGCTTACTTATCGGGGTCATTGGTATTATTTTCACAATTTTTGACTCACGTTTGTCAATAATCTTAACCTTGCCTTCGTCACCACAAGCTGCAAGCAAATTGCCGTCGTTTTGACAAATGTCAATACAGTACGAAGTGACTTACAATAGAAAACAATCACTTGTGGAAGATTTTTCAGATGTTACTGCGATCAACTTGAATATTCGATCTCAGGATTGAAGTTTTTTTCTCCACATCGACAATGTCAACTTCATTATAGTTACCCTTGATGAACACACATGGCTCGCCAGGAATAATGCTCCACCTGCAGCGAGCGTATTTATCTATATTCAGTAAGGTGATTATCTAATGACTTGAGAGACACAGAAATATGACAGCAATGGGATGAGGTCTGCCGATCAATTGCCCAAATAGAATATTGTAGGATTAAAATTACCTTCAGAGTTTAAAAAATACGTAAAATGACGTTTGTCGGTGTCCACATTTGAAACTACAAGGTTTCCATTGAAGTCTAAAGTCGCTGCTAGCTCTCCATTAGAATTGAAGTCGAGGGAGGCAACTCCAATGTCTAACCCCAGAAAAAATAAAAAGTTAAAAATGGAAAGTGAAAAATTAAAATGAGTAGTCGCATTAAAATGGAAATTAAATAAGGATTGTCATTATTACCACCACTAACACCAAATTCAGCACGCCACTTTGCTTTTTTCAAGAGTTTTACAGTAGTATTGTTCATGTGATCACTGTGCTCGATATTGTACAAATTATAAGAGGTTCCTTCTTCGATAAGAGCTGCCAATAAGCCTCTTCTCGGGTTATAGGCAAAGTCTCCTATCCCGTCAACTAGAGCAAAATTTAATTGTTTGAATAGTTTGATCCAAGGAATATATCTACCTATTGCCTGTTGCACAGTGGAGAAAATCTTTCTTGCTTTCCTTCTCTTTGAATAGTCAAATATCGCCATGCTGGTGCATCTCTGTTTCGATTGGTTAAAAGAAACAAGCAGATGTGTGTTAGGAATCCTTTTTAAGTGTGACCAGCAATTCTGATTATCACCTGGGATGAGTTGAGCCCCATCAAAGCTAAGATATTCTTTCTCTGTCTTTCGATCAATAATTCGGATACAATTGCTGCCATACGAGCCAAAAGCGATTAGCTGCGTAGATGGGTCTGTGATACAAAATTAGAGGTTGAAAAGATGAGCAAATTTTGAATGAAAGAAGTTCGGAATAAGATATATTATCCTAGTTTGGTTATTCAGAGAAGAAAAGACTGTGAGAGCATAAAAAGACGAGTACCAGAAGGATTAATCTCCGTATCCTCATCAGTCGCTTTGTTTTGAGTTTGTCCCATATGAAATACCGGACCGCTTTTAATTAAAGGCAAATCTTCTAAATATAATAATTGAACAAAATATACTTAGATTGAGTAGTTAGTGACTCCTCGTTATAGTTAACAAGATCTCCTTTATTCTGTCAATTCAAATCTTGAAAATGATTTGTTGACCCTCGTCATCATAGTTAGGAACACATTCATCAAATAAAAACAATCTAAATTGAGTTTTGCAATGAATGTAGTATTTAGATTCTCATGTTGATTCCTAATCATCATTATCTATCGAATTTCAACCTCCTGAAGCAATAGGCAATGATGTCAAGGTGAATTTATAGAAGTATAGTCAGAAGAGTCATATATAAAACATCATTTATGTCTTTGTTGGGTTTGAAATAAAGTGCTCAACTCAAAATTTGCTAAGAAGCATACCGAAATAGTCGTCCAGCATGTTTTCGGACTTGTTTTGATTTTGATTTTCATTCAATACTAATTTCTAACTGCTTCATAGCCCAATTCTTGCTTTTTCGGTTCGGGTTTAGTATTTTTAATAATTCGAGGAATCAGGAAAAATGAGCATTTTGGGACAGATCGACTTTTTCAGTTAAGCTAGCATACCTAATAAGGGATCTTGTTGCTCATGAAGTTAACTACTTTCAAATAGATTGAAGAAAACATTTCCCTTATACCTTTCAATTTGACCAAGCTTCAAATTCCCTGTTATTAAAGTTCGAAGCCCATCTCAAAGTCTTTTGGAAGCTCAGTGATATTGGATTCTCTGTCATAATGCTAGCACCTGTCCAGCAAAGGCTTATCTAACAAGGAGTTTTAAATTATCGTTGAATTTCAAATACATGCAAATTTATTTACAGAATTATTGCAAAAAACAGTCTGAAACCAAAATTTAACAACGCAAGACGATTCACACTGTAAAGATTAGAGAAAGTCGTTTTTAAGATAATTTTCAAGTAAATGTTTCCTCAACCCTTCTTTCTTTTCCATCCACAACTCTTTCCTCTTCTCCAAGCTCAATGCTTCAACAATCTGATCAATCGCATGACCGTATTCTTGACTTTTATTTTGTTCGCTGCCTACCTCTTCAAACGCGGATTCATCATCCAGCACGCTCGTTATAATGTCTATCTGCAAAGGACTAAGCATATCCAGCATATTTTGAAATTTTTGCTCTTCAATTTGCTCCTTTTGCGTCAAAAAACTCACTAACTTTTGCCCTTTCAAGGTCTTAACCAAATATATGAAAATCCCAATAGCGCTTTCAAATTCTCCCTTATTGACCTTCTCTATGAAGCCCGTTCTCAATGTATCAGCATCTATTCCTCCATAAGTTAACGAAACCGACTCGAAATATTCCTTCGAGTAGTCTGACGCCAATTCATTCGCTTTCTGATTTAACAAGTACTTCAGCAAGTAGTCTTCTCTGCCTGCACAAACCTCATTGACTGAATCATACCAAAAATTAATTGCAATAGTTTCCGCCTCTGGCGACACGACCTCATGATACCAGCCTTGGGGTACAAACAAAATCTCATTTTCACGGACTGCAACCTTCAGTATTTGCCCCTTTTGACTTGCACTCTCCCCATTCCGAGCTTTTTTCTTCCAAGGAGATTTCTTTCTGATCTCAGGGCTGACAAGATAAGCCTGGTTATAGCTTTTACTTAATGCACCACCGCTCTTAATTAGCTTTGAGTTTGGAGGGAGCAGCTTGAATTTCTTTACACCTCTTAGAACGATTAAAAAATTGTCATAAGAGTCATAGTGCCACTTGGAAGTCGTCGGTTTCCGGCCCCACCAAACATTGATGATTTCCATTTGCTTTTTCAGAAACTCCATACATTTCGGTAAATTGAGCTGCTTTTCCAAAATATTTCTCAGTGAGGTAAGGTTTTGTTTTTCAATTTCAATCTTTTCGTGCTGCTTTTCGCTCTGTGTAGTTGATTTCTTTTGAAATATGGGTACTTGAGCAAGATAGACATTCAGATTACCAGAATATTCAAGAAATTCTTGAACCGATAAATTAACGATGGTATGAGAACTATAATGGCCCGAAAAATTGCCGTCTAATGAGACGCTGGCCTCTATTTTATGGTTTTTGGATGAATAAGATGAAGCAAGCAAGGTTGCGATGTTTGTTTCAAGTGTTTGATGCTTGGAAGCATCGGAGAAAAACGAATGCTGATCTTTGTTGAAAGAGATTTTAAAAGGACGTCGTTGGCGACATTTTTCCTCCAAACTGTCTGAAGCGTCGTTAATTTGAAATTGTGTAATATTGATTTCTTCTACAGATGAAGGGCTGGCTTTCTGTTTAGTTTTCTTCGCGAGTCTCTTGTATATCGAAAGCTTTGTTTTCATTTAGATTTATTGATTAAAATATCTTTCTTTTTGGAATTAGAGTACTGGTAGTAAATTTTTTAGAACTATATGAGTTATGTATTCTCAATCTGACAAAAAGCTTAGATAGATATAAACTAATAGTTGACAAAATCAACATAGTCGAGAACAATTTTGTTGAAAAGAAGTATATGAAGGGTATACTCAGATATTGAGTAGGAAAAGGATTTTCCTGTCAAAAATAACTATTATATGTGAGGCCAGAATCTCAAAACCCGCTAAAAAGGTCGTTATCCCACAATTATTTTAGTATATTTACTATGGGAGACGATTAACGAGCTGAAGGCTTGAGCATTGTTCACAGCTGGAATTCTTATACTCATATGTAGCCTCTTCTTTTATAGGGTCTTCCTCATCATCATTATCATCTCCTCGATCCAGCCCTTGAGTTTTTCGTTGTCGTAGTTTTGCATAATTGGTCAGCGTCACCGAGAAAACAGTAGAAAATCTATCACTCTCAGTTGTAAGAATTGGCTTGCTATCGAGAGTTCCAACAGAAAGACCTCTTTTCGTCTCAAATTTGCTCATATAACTATTCAAGCGGTCTTGAAGAGTATTTACTCTGGTGCCTTGTATGGGTTGCTGGGCATTCTTAGATTTGATAGAGAGTTTGAAAGTCTGCGCCGGCACTTTCTGGTTTCCACCTCGATAGCTGCCTACATAGCAAATTTGCGTTGTTCGCTGGTTTAACCGAGGATTTGGCATACAAAACGGTTTTCGGGCTGTCCCTACTTTTGATCTTTCCTCCATTTCATTGTGTCCGAGAACACTTTGTAGAAATTCGAGACCTGGGGTCGGTGGTCTTCTCGTTATAACATCAATACGTCCCTCTTTCAAATCAAATGATTTTCTCTTGTTTGGGGTATTATCTGGAACAGACCTTTTTGATAACGCGTTCTCTGCTGTAGGAAGTGTGGTTTTAAGAAACTCTAATTGCTTGAGCTTCAATGTAATTTGACTAGTCTTCTTTCGGGTACCTGATCGCTTCGTGCCTCGATGGCTAGGAGAATGAGAAGTTTTTTCTGGCAAGTTTGCATTGAATAAGAAATGATTTGAAGATTGGAGTGGATAGACGCCATTTTTGAATACTCCTTCGTTACATGGAGTTACATTCACTAAGCCATCCATATTATTCTCTATATAAGAGTTCGTAACTGAGTTGAATCCGGTTTTACTACCAATCTCTCTTGAAAGCGAGCCTGACCAGCATCTTGATTTGCTCGAGAAGCACGCCGTTGAAGTGGTGTTCGGAGTTAGTCTTTCATTAAACACGAATTTTGAGTGAGAGAGCGACCGGCGCGGCTTTTGGATCTTGGTTATATTTAAACTTTCATTTTCTTTTTGCCTCTCCGGTGCATTTTTGACATCTTCAATGGAAAAAGCCGATTGGTATATGACAGATCCTGATGCCGTACGAATTTTTCTATAAGATGGGGTTGCAGAAGCTGTTTTCACCGATCCCAGGATCTTCGTTAGGCTGTTCTTCTCAGCTTTTAGTTTGCTTTGATAGGATTTGATGATATTGTTAGGGCTTCTTCTCTCTTGAGGGTCTCGAAAGGGCGAATTTTCAGTACTTCTGGTAAATATGGTCTCAGTAGAATGTATTCTTGTCACTTTTCGCTGTTCTGTTCGTTTCGCTGAGGGTTCAAGTTGTCGGTTTTCTTGAGGGAGGTGCATTAAAATTTTCACTATCAATTTTGCTGTTTCAGTCTGATACCTATGAAATAAAAATAATCATCGAAGTGCTTGAAATAAGCCTGGGCTTGGTGGTAACTTTGGAATATCTCTTTCATTCTTGGAACCTGGCAATTAATCCTATTAGATCGAATCGATCAATGAGAATCAGGAGAATTATCCAACTAGCTGTTTAGATGTGGAGGATACCAATTATTTAATTGCTCTTTAATTAATTGCAAAATACATAAGCGATACTTTCAATTAGTGTGTGTGCTTTTAGTGCAAATATAAACCACGCTCGAGAGAAATTTAAAAATTTGTGATGATTGAGGAATTGAACACGAAAATCAAACTACCAACTCAGCTCGCAGAATCTGGAGGAGGAGGCAACGCCACGGGTCCTGCAATGAACAGAATGGAGATGATGAGAAGCAGAGTGAAAAGTACATACCTTTTTGAAATTTCATCTCATTGAGTGACTGTTAGCGACTCTTTTCAACCCAAAACCAAGTTCTCCATCCATCGTTTCAAGAATAAACGAATTTGGGAGCGCGCCATTGAGAGTACTTCCAAAATCGGACACCAACAGTCCAAATAACACAGAAGATTTCAGCACTTCGCCTCATTTCGATTTTTCGACTAGGCAATTCAATCGTAATTAGTCCCTTTTTGCCGGTAGACTTACAGCAATTAGCAAATTTGAGTTCGACGCCAAAGAGCCAGTCTGTATTCGCAACAAAGAAAGAGGAGCCGAATCGTAACGCTGATAGAGACCCTAGCTGTCTGACCTTTCCAGCCCTTGAGAGTAAGCAGTAGTGTGATTGGAGCAATATAATGTATGTATGTAGAGATTGCTTCTTTGGACCAAAAAGTTAAAGAGCTGAACAATAGTAATGAGAAAGACCTAGCTGGACGAATTAACTTCGAGAGCGATCTCCGGACTCTTTCGAGTGTCATGAGCAACGACTCACCTTCCAGGAAGTTAGCTAGTGGACTGAAGAAGAATCCAAAGATTTCTTTAGTGAGTGCGGTTGAGCTGGATGATGATGATATTATAGAAGACGTGACTCCGAAGGTCCATACGATCTTTCAGCAATTCAGACCAGCAGAGGAAGAGAAATTAGGCTCGGAGGAGGAGAACATACATTATATTACTACCTGTTTCACGGATTTCTTTGAAGAGCTTGAAATACTGGGTGAAGGGACCTCTGGGACTGTGAAGCGATGCCGAAGTCACTCAGATAATAAGGACTACGCTGTTAAAATCGTCAATTATCGAGGTGACGATGAGATGAAAACTCTGGTACTGGTGTGTGATTTTTAGCCGACTTAATTCGCTCTAGATAATTTCTGAGTTCAAGAATCTGAGACGCTTGAAACACAAAAATATTGTCCAAGTCCTGGACCTATATATCGATGAAACGAGGGGGAAAATTTATACTGTGTTGGAGCTTGTGGAGGGAAAAGAAATGTTTGAAATTATTTATCAAATCGGTTCTTATTCAGGTAAATATTTCACATTGGATAAATGCAAGTGAATTTTCCATAGAATACGTCGCGTCGAATATCTTCAAGCAAATTCTCTTGGCAATACAGTACATGCATTTGAATGGAGTCTGCCATCGTGATCTTAAGCCAAACAACATCCTCGTGTCTGAAGGTATGAATTCTGTGGAGCTTTATGTGTAACATCAGATTAATCAAAAAATATAGATGGGAGTGTTGTGAAAATAACAGATTTCAATGTGTCGAAATTCACTGAGGAAGATAAGAAATCTCACTACACTGGCCTTTCGAATGAAAATTACCGCATGTGGACCTATACAGGGACGATTGCTTTCACTGCTCCTGAAGTGTTCACTGACACTGAATATACGTAACTAATTCAACGAGTTCTTCTCCAACTCTGACTCTTGCCCTTTTAGTGAATCTGTAGACATGTGGAGCGCGGGTGTCGTACTTTATACAATGCTAAGTGGATACCAACCTTTTCAAGCGGAATAGTATCTGAAATAATATAGATCTTGTTAATAACTCATACTTCTTTAGTCTAAACGACTTGATTGAATTAATCAAAAAAGGAGAAGTTAGTTATGAAGGTCCCGTTTGGGATAAGATATCTCTGGAAGCAAAGGATCTCGTCAGACGACTCCTAAATAAGAATTACAAAGAACGTTACTCTCCATCACAAGCTCTAGCGCACCCTTGGATACAAAATGTACATCAGTTATTCTATTTTGATCATCTAACTAGATTATTCTTGCTAGATTGGCCGAGTTTCAGGCAGGAAAATGGAAACTACGATACTAAACCTTAAATCCAATGTCAGAAAGAACGCAAAGGGGAATTTTGTTTTTGACCCAACAAATCCAACAGACACAAGAACAAAATCAGAATCACCTCTCAAATCGAACTTTTCACCGTTTTGCTCACCGTTCAAAAGTAAAAGGATTGGTTCAATCAAAACCGAAAAGGAGTCTATCCTCGAATTTCCCGGGACGGATCCGAAGCGCAGCAGAAAACTGTTCGAAGAAATCGAGGAGCTTGATGAAACAAAGAATTAAGAGGATAGAATTACTGATGATACCAGACACAAACTTTTACAATCTATTAAATCTTTTTCCTAAAATAATAGGTCTTGCTCTCTTTGAGTAGACTTGGAGCAATCTTATGATTTATCTGTCATGGAACGTATGATATATTAAATTTAGTGTTATGAAATACTTTTTGAAAATTCTGTAAATAGTGTATAAACTCCTTAGCAAATGAATTTTCTACAACAGAATATAATATTAGTATCTATCTTCCAATGCATCGGTTGATTGCTTGTTTTCGATAATTTTTTAATGGCATCTTTGCTGTCGTACAGTTTGTTGGATGCGAGAATTAATGAAGTTTATTCAAAAATCCTTGAGATTTATTTCAACAGATAGGAAGAGAAAGAAAATCAACAAAACGAGACGAAATCTGAATTTTAATGCAACTATATCAATCCTAAAACTCTATGTACTATTCTATTAACGAATGAATGAAAGACGCTTCATATGACATTAAGTTTTTATTTTTTCTCAACTTGCACCTGAAATACTTCAAGCTCAACGATACTGGCACTTCCTTCAGGTCCAAACAGGAGCGCTCCGTTATCTGTTATACTCTTTGGTAGTTTGTAAGCATAACCTATAGTAGACCGCGATTCTGAGGGATTATCTAAATCAATATAAAGATCTTCCTTCGCTTTAATTGTTGACCCCAAGCACGGAGATTTATCGCTATTGTGGATTGCTATAAAGTTCTTCTCCGGCTTAATTCTAAATAGTAATGGTTTCTGAATCGCATTCTGTAATGAAAATATCCAAGCCTTGTCCGTGGTCAAATAGCCTTCTTCCGATTTAAAACCAACTGGGTTGTAATAGCCGAAAATATGATTGTCAGCAGTCTTAGCTACCACAAGGCAAGGCCCTTTGTCATCACAGCACTCATGGAAAATTTGAGACGAACAGCCATGTTCTGCAAACGAGAATAAAAGAGTTGCTTTCTCGAATTTCTGCGGGAAGGTTTCAAGCATATCCTGATAGCAGCTCGCCCCTGAGAGAATCGAAGACTCTTTAAAGATTTGAGCATCATCGAAAAATGAGTCCAGAAGAGTCACCTTTTTAAGTTTTCCTGAAAATTCGTCATTTCTTGCTGAAAAATCAGTGCTTTTCCACGTTCCATGGTAATGCGAAATTGAAGGACCTTCGCTTGCGTTTGTGACGCGAATGAACGAAGCCATTGGTGAATCCTCTCGGAATTTCACAAAAGTATCGCTTTTTCTCCCAGAGCTCAGCACTCTGGCTGTCTCATGCAAGCTCGGGCTCTTACTTCTCTTTCCTGAAGCATGCAATGCCTCTTTGGTATCTCCGAAGTATTTCTCGGTTAACCCTTTGCTAACCGCTTTGCCAAACTGCTCTATTTCAGCCAGCAACCTTTTCTTTGTTACAAAATCGACCACAGGTGCTCGATCGTGCTTTGGATGAGCATCTAAGATTCCTGTGGCCTCAATGCAAGGTCGGAGGCTCTTTGCGAAGTTGTATTGATATAGCGCGAGGTCGTTGTCTTGGAGTTTATGGATTTGCTTTATTTTTTGAATAGTATCACGAAATAGGGTCAAGTAGTTCACATGGTTCAAGTTATCATGGATTCGTTTCGTATAGAATTTATCCACTGTTTGAAGAAGCTCGTCCTCTCGCTGGTCCAGGTACTGACGTATCTCGTTAAATTCGTCTCTGACGAGAGATTGATATAGGGTCATTTTTTCAGAAAGCGCGTTGTTAGCACGTTGGAACTCACGTAGGTTCTTTTCCAGTGTGTTAACGTAATGCACGGCCTCAGACTTGATAAAATTCTCGTTCTCTCTAATGATATTGTCTATTGCATTTGTAATAGGAACCATCTTGAGTAGCTTCCTGGCGCTTGTACTCGCGTCTTTCCTTTCGTAAAGACATCGCATGCAATATAAATTCTTATCTTCCGTGCAGTAAAGCTCGTATGTCTCAAGATGGTAAGGACATTTACAAAAAGGTGCTTTCTCTTCCACAGGGATATCGAGCGGAGAGCGGCTGGTTGTATCTAATGCAAGGACTCGCTGGATTGCAGAGAGATCTATCTTTTGGTGCTCTTTGGGTGAACGCGGATTCTGTTTGCCTGAGGACATTAGCCTACTTTCTCTGAGACTGTGACGCCAGTCTTCGGGTTCTTCTTTCGTTCTTGAGGAGAGGTGTTTAATTTGAGAGGAATATAGAGATGTACAAGATGCTGAAGGACTACGAGCTCGGGAATTGGATCTGGAACGAACCATGTAAGATGGCGATGCTTTGCGAGGAGGAGTTTTACACACAGTGAATTGCATCTTTTAGATAATTTTATGTCAGTTGATTGAGTTAATTGAGGTTTATTGGGTTTATTTATTTGGAGAAACAGAAAGGAAATTGCAGTTTTTGCGAACAAAGTAAAAAAAAGTTTCCAAATTCTTTGCAAAGGTGGTAGATATGAAAGAAGGTCCACTAGCTGCGGTGGGCCAAACTGGAAATTTGGTGGCAAATGTAATGGCACAGTCGATATAAATATGGGTTTATTTTGCAGTTATCCTATTAAAAATTTAATTCATTTCGGTTATGGATACACACAGATTGCGGCCATCATAAAATCACGAAATTCGAAGGCTTTTAGTTGTAAAGGAGATCTGGTAAAGTTTGATTGCTAGTTTTTGGTTGATAGCTGCTCATATAATGAAAAAAATTTGGCTGGAGCAAAGCTCTGACGAAGTAGTCACGATTAGAATATTGTAGTTGTCTTCCAAGCTAGGACTGTTCCCTTTGTAGATATTATATAGATATCACTATGCTATGCTATAGAACAATGTATATCTTTGAATTGAATTCTTCCAAGGTAAAATGCTAAAGGAATTTTTCTTTAAAAAAATGATGAAGGAAAATATGTAAGGATATTCTCGTGGATATTTGAAATTGATACAATCAAAACCCATCGCCAGAAGTAATTTAGTTGTATATACAGTCTAGCAAATTATCCAAATGATGATGCTACTGTTCTCAGAGAATCAATTTTTTTAATTTTCGTGTTGGTTAATTCGTAGTTGCCTTCATAAAAACACGATTGATTGAGAGTTAAATGTTATCTTAACCTTATTAATTGAATCCTGATTACTTATCTTTACTCAATTATTGAAGCTGTTTTATCAGCATTTTTGTTATAGGTATAGAACTTATTGATGAATATTTTTTTGATTCTTCAAAGAGGTGAGCCTTTTCCACAAAATATCACCAATGCCCAAAATCTGGCTTTGAATCCCAGTACAATAACACTCTGACTTTATTACCAGTCAACATTTTCATTATTGATTACCATTACCGATAATAGAATATCTGCTGAATTTGGAAATTACCTATTTGATTATTTTATAATTATAAAATTTTGAAATATAACAGTGTAAAAGCTATCAAAAATTTTCCAATAGGAAACAAGCCAAAAGTAACATGAAAATTACTAACAACCAGTATTGTGCTTTTCTTTTGACTCCTAGCTACTGAGGGAGCGATTTCAATGCTATAATTTAATAATCCGCAGACAAAATTAGTGATAGGTTCTTTTTCTAAGTCCTTGGAGAATACAATACATGGTCTACTATCAATTACTAATTACCATTGCTACATTCAGACTAGGAGCTCCATCGAAAATCATTTCGTCATGGAAAGGTAGAAAAAAGGATGCATTATTGCTTGAAGTAAATTTGATGAAATCGAATGCAGTGTGTTATTTCATTTGCTATTCTCATATTGTTTTGAGGAAAACTTTCCAAAAACAAAAACCACAATGCTCTCTACAACCGAAGCGAAGAGAGAATTGGATATTTCTTTCAAGTTATTTTTTTTCCTACAAGGCTCATCTCATTCGCACTTTTGAATAAATATCCCAAGTTGGATCTTCTAAATTCTAGCCCACATTCAAAATTTTGCATCATTCTACTTAAGTAATTACTCTCTGTAGATTGTTCTCTGAACAAGAGAGCAAGAGATAGGATTTTCACCATGCATACTTACATTCAATACCAGAAATGACCTAACAAATTCAATGGCGCAGATTATCTCCCACTTATCATAGGCGTTGAGATGCTAAGACCCTATTCATAGCGAATCGAAGACGTTCATCGCAGTGTTAATAGCGATTTTCCCAATTTTTCTAGATATTTCCTTGAAAACTCATCAAAGAAAAGCTCCTGAAAAGGAAAACGGTGCGCTCTGAATTTCTACTCAATCAACTCTCCTTTCCTATCCAGTTCCCACTGAAATTAATACGAAAGCTTTCATGTTGTCACTTTGTTGTCCTCTTGATTCGATATCTTCCATTTTCTAGATTCCAGCAGGGCCAACCAGAAAAATCCTAATGTGCCCTCCATCCCATGAATCATTCTAATCAACCCATCACATTTTCAAGACCATCATTGGACTCACACAATAGTCCATTTAGATTATAATTTCTGCCTGAGCTCATATTTTTCCCGCTCTACCAAATATCCGGTTTATTTCCAGATTCACCAATCAAATTCGAGATTCCGCAAATTTAGGATAGCAATTCGCTTTATTAGAGAAGATTTTTCAAATCGATAATAACAATAACATCTTTCGAAAACAAAACCAAAACAACTCCATAATCAAATGCCACCAAAGAAGACCGTCGCCACTGAAGGAGCAACCAAGGAAAAGAAGGAGAAGGCTCCAAAGGCCTCTGGTGACAAGAAGGCCCCAAAGAGAAGAAGACAAGAAACCTTCAGCATTTATATCTACAGAGTCCTCAGACAAGTCCACCCTGAGACCGGTATCAGCAAGAAGGCCATGAACATCATGAACTCCTTCATCATGGATCTTTACGAAAGAATCGCCCTTGAAGCCAGCAAGCTCGTCAGATACAACAAGAAGCACACTCTTTCCTCCCGAGAGGTTCAGACCGCTGTTAAGCTCCTCCTCCCTGGTGAACTCGCTAAGCACGCTATCTCAGAAGGAACCAAAGCCGTCACCAAATTCACCTCTGGCTAAATTTATTGAGTATAATGAGGCACTGCTAGGTGACTAGCATTTATAGTGTATTCATTATTTTGTGTTTTTGTCTGTCTGATTAAAAGAAGGTTGATTTCATGAGTGATGAATATTTTTGATACACATATTATTCATTGGAGTGACTAATTCATCGAAACCTTCCCAAACGATTGTTTTTCAGCTCGCGAAGCAAGCTTTAGGGCTCTTTAATGGATTTTCATATGGTGAGTGGGGTATAATTTGAGTGACGTAGATGACAGAATTTGGGCGGAATTTTTGAATTTAATACACTTATTAAATGCACTTTCGAAGGAAATTGGATTCATTAAAGAGAGACTCTGGATCTCATCTCTATTAATACACAGGCACGCGAATAGAGAACCGACTTGGTATGCAGTTAAGCGAGCCGTAATTCAAATTTGTTGAGCAAGATTTACCCCTGCTAGCCTAAATCTGGGCCACAGTCTGTGGAAATCTCCCGTGAAACGCAGTAAACATTATGAAAAAACAGTCTTGTCTTTATAGAATGAAACATGTTTGGTACATGGTTTGATAATGAAATAGATATATTCCCATGCACTAGCTATTAAAAACAGCATCCTTCCATGATCTTAAGGATATTGTTCTTAGGAATTATCAATCATTCTAATAAGATCTATTCCAATAAAGATCTGGAGAGTTAAAAATAGCGCGATTCTGAAAGCACCGAAAAATTACGATTGGATTCAGATACTTCGGTCTCCTTATGAAAGTCCTTTCTGACTCTTAATTCAGCTTTGGTTCCTAAGTCGCTCTGTCAAAAACAGGAAATTTTGTGAAAACGCGCTTCTTTCATTCAAAATGATAAAAAAGTAAAAATAAACATGGAGTTAACGAAACTTTCGTAAATTGGAAACTTCAGCAAAAATTAGTTTATTATGCATACACAATGTGCATCTATAGAAATATCTTATTAGAAATCGATTAACAGGAAACAAAAATGATAATATATGAAGTTGTCCAGCCAATCTGATTCCATTACGTCTTAATTTGATCTTAAATCCAAAATTGTAGCAGTGATATATCCATTTAATTTTTCTTTCGTGATTCCTTCTGTCAGTGATTGGTATTATTGAAACTCTTTTTTTTTTTGCAACTCTCTTTTATTAAATTCTTCGATCGAATTCCAGAATTTTTTTGCGAATCCGTTTCGAGATAATAGCATCTCCTCCAATAAAATAAAGGAACACTCTGACACTATATTATTCTATTCGATCGATTCTAATATTCCAATTCCATGTCTGTTCTATCCTTGCTTTGAGCCTCAGAAAGCTTAGGAATAGACAAGGCATGCGTCCTTGACTTAAATCCATAGCCTTGTAGGGAGTTAGGAGGAGTCTTCCGAACAATGAAGTCGCTTTCTTCAGAACCATCTTCAGTTTCTTGAGAGAGCACTTGTGACTTGGAGTAGAACTCCTTCTGATTTTTCAAAGCTGTGGAAATGGGGAGTGCAAGAGCCGATTGAAACTCGGGGGAGAGGGAGAGCTCTTTAAACAGAGACCCTGACTTACTCGCGCTGTTGGAGAGTAACTCATTTCCGAATAATTTGCTTGAGGAGGTTTCTTTCGAAACGATATCTGGGGTGCTTAGAGTTTCGAGAAAATAGATTGTCTGCGAGCTACCGGATTGCTTGTGGTCGTAAGAAAAGTTTTGATGGTTTATCATTTTCTGTTCGCCTTCTGTCATCATTTTTTCTTTTTTTAAATCGATTTTAATTTTTGAGAATCAAAAAAGTTCAAAAATTCCTGAGAAATTGAGAAGCTTCTTCCAATTTTAAGGTTAATCCGGGAATAAAACCTCTAATTAAAATTATTCCCGCTTATTTTCAAATGATTAATTACAGATATTGTTGCTGTGTACTTAGTATGGACTTCATATCTTATTGAGAACTTTAATACCAGTGTCAGTAAATCGATGTTATTATTCTTCTGACTATCTGGGCCCGTGTTGAGTTTGCTAATTAAATACACATGAAGGAGATATTCCAATATTATTGCGTGAAGGGGATGACAACGTAGAAGTAAAGAGGAACATTGTGATTATACTCTGCTAAACATCATCTTGACTTGAAATATATTTAATAGATCAGTTGCTAAAAGCTTTGCGAATCAAATACCTGATTTGATGTTCGAAATAGAACTTACATCCTTGACAGCTAATTAAAATTTTAACGTGGTTTGCCTAGTATGAAGAGGAAGATCTAGCATTAAGTCAATTTGATACGATTCTAACAAATATTTTCTGTTGTCTTATATTCAAATTTTGGTTCACGAAGTCTCGGTATCAGTGAGTTGTGAGCATTTATAGTTTTGTTAACTATAACTCGGCCCGGATATGTGGATTTGGTAATTAATAATTCCATTTCAAAGCAGAAAAGGTATTGACTGCATACTTTGCTCACTTCTTGGCTCTAGCTCTTAACATGCTACTGAAATATTAAACGCCATGTATCGTAGTTTCGCTGGTTAATTTGCAATATATTTCATGGCAAATTTCAGTGTGTATGAGATCTGCAAACCTTTCTTCTTACAATAACTCCTCACATTGAGTTCAAGGCAACACCCTTCACAGCGAATTCTTAAATGAGAGTTTCAATTATACTAATGCGCGGCTTCATTTCAGACTCTAAGCTTATTTACAAATGATGGTGTTCTGACATTAGAAACAACGTCATTGAACATGAAATATATCAAGATCATGGATCATTCTGGTTCAATACCTGAGATCTAATGCTTAACAAACATATTTTCACGTCGAGCTAGCCTATCACTACAATCTCTGGTCTTGCAGTCTCAAATGCTGTTTAGTTTCGATACTTTAGCTCTCAATGTAGTGAAAAGAGGCCATGCAGAAAACACCTTACCACTCTCCTTAAATATGAGAATAATAAAAATTTTATTCTAAACCAATCTTCCGGCAATGTTACGCTTATTCAAAATGCAAGCGAATTTCTTTTTCAAAATTTATTTTCCTGGGATCTCCTATTCAAAAGAATTGGATGCGTAGAGACTACTATTCTCTAGAACCAGCTAATTTCCAAAATCTTTTACACATTTACAAATACTTTACCAGTCATTTATTCTAACAATTTTCTCAAAATAGCTTTATGCTTAATATAGTTTATGCTTGACGTTTTTCCAGGCAACACAAAGTTACTTGCTGTTTTATTTTGAAGAGGATCAAAATTTAATGCATTCTTGATTCATTATCCGTAATTGTATTCTATTATATTATATGTTACCACATTTCAACTTTTTTCAATTATATGAATTTGGCTTTTTAATACTTAAACTTGAGCATTGAGGTTTGGGCTCTAATCTGCCTCAAAGACACAATGCGCTTAAATTAATATTAATGTCCTACACTGGAAGCGGATGCTGCTTATAAAATGGAACTAGTTCTTCAATAATTCTCATCATAGCTATGCATTTTTCATCCTGCCAAGGGAGAGTCGCGACTTGAATCTCCATAGGCAGTCCAACCGTTCCTCGCATATCCTCCGCTATCTTCTTCTCAGTAAAATCTTGGTTTTTCCCACATTTTTCGTCATAAACGTCTTCTCCTTCTTTCACAGTGGTGATTGGCAGTGTTCCAGCAGGCATACCGAAGAAGTTAAAAATCGTCGTGTAACTAACCGTAATTGAAACAAACTTCGCGCTCTCCGACTTGATAGCCGGAATTGGATAAGCTGGACAAACTATCGCATCAATTCCTTGTTTCTGCAGTTGCTGTATGAAACGCCTACGAGTTTCAACCTGGTCACAAGAAGCCTTTAAATAATCAACCAAACTGCAAGCTCCCATGCTCCTAAACAATCTTGCTGCTTTAGCCTGTCCTGAGAAAACAAATAATTTGCAAAGAATCTTCTTAAATAGAGGCCCAAGGCTGAAAAACATAGTCATCGAATCGTAGTGTTCAATAAGCTTTTCACGGCCGGTCATCGATTTGATATACTCAAATTCATCTGCTGTAATCAACTGGAAATGAGGATAAATAGTCGAATCTATAACGTTGGTGTCAAGTTTAATGACTTTATGACCTTTCGCCTGTAGCTTTTCAATCGTTTCTCGTACGGCTCTTCTTGCCGCTCTCGAAGCTGGAACACTATCTAAGGTCTCGAAGTAGCCAAAAGTTAGAGTTTTTCCCTCTTGGATATGGGTCTCTTCATGTCTCCAAGGAGAAACTGGGATAGTAAAGTCAGCCGTTGGCGCATTGACATCTTGAAGCCTCTTAGACATTAAACAGTGGCATGCGAGCTCTAAATCGTTGACAGACTTACCAATAGGCCCAGAAGTAATTATGAAGTTTAACTGTCCTTTTCCTGTTGGCCCGCCCTCAATGTGACCAATCATTGACGTTCTGCCTCCCGTCGGTTTGAATCCATAGACCCCACAGAACGCAGCAGGGATTCGGATGCTTCCTCCGATATCGCTTCCTATGCCCAGCGGAGAAGCTCGACAGGCAACAATGGCTCCTTCACCGCCAGAACTGCCTCCAGCAGACCGAGCTTTGTTCCAGGGGTTAGTTGTCTCACCGTGTATTCTATTATAACTGATAATTGAGCTGAGGCCTTGAGGGAGGTTGGTTCGAACGAAAGGGATAGCGCCTTCATCTTTGAGAAGCTCTATTGTGATGGAGTCACTCTCCACTTTAGTAGCTAATAGCTCGCATAAGCCACCCGTTCTCACAAAACCTTTTTGACCGAAGGATTCTTTAATTGAGACTGGTATCCCAAACAGTAGTCCTTGGGCACGAGGCGACGAGTTTGCTCGGTCTTCATCACATTTCTTAGCGAGTTCAAGCGCTTCTTTGATATTCGTGTCCGTTAGGAAATTGAATTCCGGGTTGTACTTCAGGGAGCGGTGATAAAACACTGATAGTAACTCCACCGAAGTGACTCGTTTGCTTGCGAGCATTTCTTTCAGTTGAGCAACATCAGCATTGAGGATTTGCTCCTGAAGTTCTGGCGAGAGCTTGACCTCTGGAATTAGAGATCGAGAGTCTTCGAATTCTTTGAGTTTTTGAATCCGGTATTCTTTAGCAAGGGCGACAATTTTTTTATGTCCGATGGCAGCTCGAAAGCTGGACGGCAAAGCCAGAAGCTTGAGGGTAATGCGTGATGCAATGTATATTCCTGCAGCCCATAATGCGAGTTCTGGGAGAGTAAATTTACGTTTGAGGACGAGGTCTTTAAGTTCTATGATTTTTTCCATCAAGTAAGATTTATTTTAGAATGAAGGATTTAATTGAGGCTCTGTGTAAAGCTGATGCGCTCATTAAATTATTTTACACGAGAGAACTTTTTATGCTGATGCCAGCCTTCATAAAGCGCACACAACGTAAAAAAAGTTTCGTCAGTGGCGGAATAAAAGCGCCTAATAAATCATCAGTATTTCAAAAATTCTTTATCGGATACAATCATCATGTGCTTGCAAAATACATGCTGCCACACTCTTTGGAATGGAAAGATGCTATTGTTAGTCTCTCCTTGCAAGCACCACAAGTAATTTTGTTTTCTGCTATCAAAATTATTCTCAGAAGTCGCTAACAGTTAATGCTGGTGACTTTTCTGATAGCGTATTGGGCCTTCAAGAGGAGTTTTCATCAATCGCAGCGGATGCAATGGAATCGGCCTGTATGCACTTAAATTCAGGGATCTCTCAGTTACTGGTCGTTTCTTGCTTCTCATATTAGAAATTCCTGATTTGTTGCGCCTCTTCTTGAGGCTTGCTCTGTAGTGGACTTACTGATCCTGGCGTCCTCTTGGTAGCTGGCTGAAACGGCATTTGCGCTATACTGGGAGCTATAATTATATCCTGGGAACGATAATTATTTCCTAGGAGCTATAAAAATCCTGGGTGCTATAATTGGTGACATCTTCCGATCTCGTCCCCAGCTTGCGATTTTTGTTGGTTTAATCAAAAGTCCGATCAGAATATCAACACACTTAAATACTCACGCTATCGTTGCACCTTAATAAAAGTTAAAGCTGTAACAAATGTTCAAAGTCGAAACTCAAGTCTCCGTGAAAAAGAATTTTCTTCCTGATTTGCTGAAACTCGGTGAAAATTCAAAGCCTATTCCCACAGAAGGCAATCCGGACTACCAAACAGTCGTTTCTGATGAAATCTGGGTCGTTGACAATGTCCTCAGCAAAGAAGAAGCCAAGATGCTCATAGATTTGAGCGAAAAGCTCGGATACACACAAGCTCTACTTACTACTGGAATAGGCACAGGTATTGTCCTTAATTTTAACACAAGTGCCATATTTTGTACGTTATCTAGGTATCTTAGCCAAAGATGTCAGAGATAGCAAGAGAACAATGGCAGACGACTTCGAAACAGCCGAATACCTCTTTAAACGCTGCAAAAACTTAGTTCCAAGAGCCTGTGAGGGAGGTTTGCTTCTCTCTATTAACGAGAGACTGAGATTTTTGAAATATGACGAACCCGGAAATAACTTTGTTAAGCATTGCGATGGATCCTTCCCAAGAAACACTTACGAAAAGAGCGTCATCACGATTCAATTCTATTTGAATGAGGATATGGAAGGAGGAGAAACCACATTCTTCGATGATTGCTTCCCAGGAGTAAATACATTCTCCTTTTCTATTGTTAATAATGCTTTTTAGGGCTCATATGCTTGCGTACCAAAGACAGGAAGAGTGCTGTTCTTCAGGCAAGCGTAATTAAAATTGTTGGTAGCGTTGTTTGTAATCTCTTGAATCATAGTGGCTGGCTGCACGAAGGCTCAAAATTAAAATCTGGTGTCAAATACACGATTAGAACCGAGTTTATGTACCAATGGTTCACGAGTCTCCAGGCTGATGCCATGATGAAGGACGGCGAGAAACTGCCAGAATGCGGGGTTTGCGGGAAAGTCCCTCAATTCGTAAATACGAGTTGTACTCATGCGTTCTTGGTCTGTGGTTGCAGTCCTTTTAATTACAACGACGACCTGTTTAGCTATCAGTTCGGCGAAACCTTCGTAAAGGAGAAGCAAGGTTATTGCACTATATGTAACAAGAAATTCAAGTTCCCGCCCGAGATTGCGAAGAGCCTTCAAGAGAAATATTCAACTGAAAGGGTACTCGTGAAAAAATAGATCACGAGGTTATAGGAATTAATGCCTAGTTAAAATATTGATGTCGTTATCTCTCTCTTCAATGTCATTATCTACTCTTCAGCAGTTGAATTCAAGTCTAAAATTTATGTAATTTCATCTGTGAAAAGATAGAAATCGCATTAAACATTACAAATCGTTTGACAATTTTGGGGCTAAATTGAGAGCAGGCAACTTGTGTGGGTAATTTCAGTTATACACAGACGTGCAATATAGTCTATCAACAATGCTCTTTTCACAATTTTTATCTATATAACAAATGAAATGTCGATTACTCTTTAGGATAAGCCATAATATTATCAAAACTGTAAGCTCTCAATGGGATTGCCATTTCACCATGAACTTTTTCAACGGCCTTTCTAATTCTTACTTCACGATCGTGCTTCACTTTCGCAATTTCCTCTTTAGTAGGCATCTTGTCTTCGTACTTGATTCGGTTTACGTGTTGGTAGAGGTTTAGTTTTAAATCAAGCTCATCTTGAATCTTCTGCTCAAGATGCCGCGGAGTAAAAACATCCCTAACCATCGAATAAATAAACAAATGCACTCTAAGCAAATTGTGAACCTGTTCTGAGGTTGTAACCCTGCATCACTTCTTGAAACAATAACTAGTTCGATTTAATTACATAGTAATTCGTGTGAGATAGAGAGCCTTACATGAACCACACATTAAAACCGCCCAGATACCAATCCGAACTCGTCTGACCCGCTCCCTGTTGGTCCGGTTATCTAGCATCGTCGATCGGTTAAATTAGAGCAGATTTTCATTACCATAAAATATTTTGGTTGTCACAGGACCGAGGAGATATGAAACAATGGCCCACGTAAAGATCTTTTGCTCGAATCCTTCGTAGCCTCTGAGTGGCCCTGCTACATCGAGTCTGAAGTCCGAATATTAACACATTATTTGGCTGATATGCTGCTACCTTGGCAAGTCTTCGTGATATTTGAACCTTTTCAAATAGTTTTCTCGTTCTTCAAGCGCTTGTTTGAGTTTTAGTTCATCTTCAGGCACGGTGTACCATTTTTTCGGTTTATATAGGTCCCAGTTTTCGATTCTATAGCCCCTGGGACTGTATTTGATCTCGCTACTCTCTGTGCTTGTGTTATTCGCTGGGACACTTAGCATTTCAATTTATTGCTAATTAATATCCTAAAGAATAGATCTTATAACCATGATAGTTTAAATGAAACTCGCATACTTCAACCTTAAGTGTGACCCTCTTTGTGAGACTCCCAAGGCTTCGCTAAGATCGCTAAGAGAATTGAACTTGTTCATTATTTTTGCATTGAAGGGGAGACTGATTCAAGTATCAAATGAAAGTCATTAAAGACGAAACTACACAAACATTTTCAACTCTCTCCATGAAAACTGAAAAAACAATCGATGCAGGCAAATAGAAGAAATAACAAAGAAATTAGTAGTTTTTACATAAAAACTATCCGCAGAATTCTTTATGGAATTTCCAATGAGCTTTTTGGCAGTCTCTCCCACAGTAAGCGATCAACTTGCAACCTCCACAGAAAGTAGAGCTTTTATTTCTGCACATAGCACAAATGATATTATCTTCTGTCTTTTTAGGTATAAAAATGCAAATAAAGCCGATTTTATTATCAGCGAGCTCCCAAACCGGAGACACAAACGTGATTTCTAACCCTATCCTCTCATAAGTGAGCGTAATAGGCACTGTTCGCCCACCACTTTTTTGTGTCGGTTCTCCGAATTTGGCCACAATATGAGCATTAGTCATGCCAAAATTCAACTTATATGGCAATTTGTGTTGATACTCCGCGAATTTTTTATCAAGTTTGCCATATAAGAACACTGAATGAAGCTTGCTATTCAAGAAACCAATCGAAAAACCGGCTTTGTAATCGAATAAGTACTCATATTCCCCTTGACTGTCTTTAAATGTTTTACTCTCTAACTTTCTACCCTCAGCCAGCGCCTTCAGCGCATCTAACACTTTTATGATATCTTCATCGTCCTTCTTTTTCTCGAGGAGTGAGTACCAATCGATCAAATCCAACGTGTCGTTTTTCTCCATTTTTCAGCGAAGATTTATTCTATTTTAATAAAATATACAAAATTTTCCTTACAATTACCAGCGCAGGGATGGATAGAATTCTTTTTTCTTGACTGTTCAACTGGAAACACACTTCGGTTGGTTTACTACGCGAATGTGTTGCATATTGCAAATAAAATATTCAAGAGGTTTATGGATCAGTACATAGTAGGAAGCTATTTTCAATTGCTCAAAAATATTTACTAAGAAGTTGCTCTATTTTAACTTTTGTTATAGGCTTTACACAATAATCATCCATACAAAAATTCAGTGCTTTATCCAACTCATCATTCCTCACCATGGCCGTACAAGCGATGATCGGCGTCCAGGGAACCTCGCCTTCATTCATCTTATTCCTTAGGATTCTCGAAGCTTCAAAGCCATCCATAATTGGCATCGTACAATCCATCAAGATCACTTTGTAAAAAAGACAGTTTTCTCCACATGGGTTGTTCACTCTGTTGGCCACAAGGCTAATCGCTTCCTCTCCATTGAACCCGTAGTTGAAAGTTAAACTCATTGCACCGAGTATATTTTCCATCGCAAGGATATTGAAGCTATCATCATCAATAACCAGCAATTCTGGACAGACGCATTTTGTGGACTTCCTCATTGTGCCATTGTCGGACTGCGGAAGCATCCTAAATGATGAATGAGGCGACATCGAAGGCAACATGATGCGGTCGGACATATTTGGATCGTTGAATTGGAGACTAATGCGATCTTCTCCGAAAGCAAAACCGTGGTTGTTCAAGTCAATGAAATGTTCCGCGGGGATCAGCGTATCAACTGAATCATGAATATTTGTATCGTCTCTGCGGGTTGTGTACTTACGAAAAATGATCTTGGGATTTCTGTCCGTGTCCATAACATTCTTTTGTATCGTATCAATGGAACATTTAAAAGGTTGTATTTGGTCCTTTGTCGAGGAGTTATTCAGCTGCTCCAGTTGTATATTAAATCTCGTTGCAGCTCTTTCAAAGAACGTGAGCTTGGTGGTAAATTCAGCTACTTTCTCCTCCAAAATCAGCCAAAACGATGATCCTTTTCCCAAGATCGAGCTGACTTTTATTCCTCCGTCATTCCCTTTCTTTGGTCCCAAATGTCGCGCAAGAGAGTCAGAAATCGAAAGACCTAGCCCAACTCCCTTAGGATTCAATGCAGAATGCGTTTTGTCTTCAAGTTTCGTGAATGCTTTAAACAATTTTGATTGATCAGCCTCCGAGATACCAATACCCGTGTCTTTTACTTCTAAGCGCAGACACCTATTTCCGCTAGAGGACTTAGCTTCTTCTTCTAATCGTACCTTTATTGTTCCTTTTAGAGTGAATTTAACGGCGTTGCTGAGCAGATTGAGGAGAATTTGTTTAATTCGATCGTGGTCGGTGGTAAATAGATGATCTTCGATGGCAAATTCGGCCAAAATTTCAATCTTTTTCTTTTGGGCTTGCAGCTCAAGTAGCTGGACGCACTCCAGTATTGACTCACTGATACTCTTGCTCTCATAATTGAGATTCAATTTGCTCATTTGCATCTGCGAGAGGTCCAAAATATCATTGATGATATGCAATAGCAGCTTATTGCTTCTAAACGCAGGGATAAGATACTTTTCTTTCAAAATTTCGGGCACTTCGCTCGATTCAATCGTCCTTTCGATAAGACACAAGCTCCCGTTGAGCGGAGTCCTCAGCTCATGAGACACAGACGCAAGTAATCGCGATTTATAGTTATTGCGGTCTTCCAACTGATGGATAAGCTTTGAATTCGAAGTTTCAGAGAAGATGATGATCATGGCCGGTTGACCCTCGAAATTAGTGAACCAAATTTTAATCTGAAAGGATTTTTCTGAATCAGTTTTTGGTTCAATAGCAGCGTCGAGTGACAACACGTAATTTTCATTCTGAAAAACGTCTTTGAAATGCTGTGAAGGGATCGACGAATTCCATTTCTTTAGTATTTTCCGCAGGAAAATCCCTAAATTCTCACAACGGTAAAAATCGTTCATTTCGCCGCCAGGGTTTTCAGCTTTGTCTGGCTTGTCATTATCGTTTATATTGGCGACTGATCCATAGACCGGCTAGGGAATGAAAATTACGATGAAGGAAGTAAAAAAATTATATAGTTACATCCTCTTCTTTCTTCTGCGGAAAAGTCATCGACATTAGCGACTGCTTCATCGATTCTTGGGACTGCGCCAAAAAAATGTCTTTAAAAATGACCAGGTCGTCCAGCAGCATGACCTTTTTCTTCTCAATGATAGGCGACGCATCGCCGTTATCTGAACCAAAAACCGTTTTTTCTAAAGAGTTGTTGAAAAACCTTGACGTCCCTTTTTGGTTTAGAATTAAAAGCCCTTCAGGCAACGTATTCACAATTTTCATCCAGGTCCTCGATAGTTCATGGAATTTTTCCTTGTCGACGAAGAGCTGGCGCTTTGTTTTCTCTTGTTTATAAAAGACTAGAAAGGCCAAAACAGCGTTGGCTGCGACATCCACCATTGTGAGACGACCAAAACTGGTGTTCAGTTCTGCGGTACGAAAACCCGTGTAAAAGAAAAAGGCAATCATTAGAATTGTTTTCGAGTACCAATTGAAGCAACTTATGGCAAGCAATGTAATTTGAAAGAAATAGCTCTGAGATTCTACCAGGCTCGGTGTGTAAGGGTCAATATTTTCTCTTCTTGGTTGGAGTGTAATCACAGCAAATATCACAAGTCCGACAATAGGAAAATCAAAGATGATTTGCCAAATTTGAATGGGTTTTGAAGGAAGAGGGCGCTTTTTCTTCGAAAGACGACGGTTGATGAAAGAAATAATGATCCAAAACGCTATCATAACTGAAAAGAAGGAGAGTTCTAGCTTCCAGTTGCTAAGTAATGTGTCTGAGCTCGTAAAAAACTCCATCGTTTTGCATAACACTCCGCGCAAGATGAGATAGCCCAGTAGTATGTGCTGAACAAATTGGAGGTGTGTTTTGAAAGTGTTGTGGTGGCTGGTCCGCAGGCCGCTATTTTTAAATCGAAGCAAGAAGTCCATTAGCAATTTAAACAGTACAAAATACACTTTGGACGTAAGAAATATGAGCCAGGGTTTATTTATGGTTAATCCATAGATATAGTATTGAATAAATTCAAATAGAGCTTTTTATTCTTATTCTAACGCAGAGAGCTTGAATTAATTTTTTATACCGGAAGATAGCTCCCTGCAAATTTTATGCCTTTCAATCAGAGACAAGACCAGGGCCGTGAGAAGTTAGGAAAGAGTTTTGTTATGTCTTTGGTGGATTGCTCTTTAGTAGAAATCTATATTCTCAGAACTATTCTGGTGATAATGTTGGGAGAGGACACAATTCCATATAAACTCAAAATGATACAGTAAATTGTGATAGAATGCCTAAAAAAAGGTGAAATAGTGCGCTGCTGTTCGCTATTAGTCTCTATTAGCAGGGTTTTGTTGGTATTATCACCTATTAGTAGGATTTAATCCATCTCTGCACACATTAGGAGGTCTGTTTTTTTTTTAAAAAAAAAAATTCATCAGGATAGAGCATCTTCATATTGAGATAGAAAAGAACTGAGTAATACTCTTAATAAACTAAAAGCAAAGGTAGTTGCAAGAATTAACATACGACTTTTTGTTTGTGAGTCTTATCAATTCCTCTCGACAATTTTCGATTGAAATTTTATGAAAATAAATTCCAAGGAAAAATGGTTTTAGCTCAGAATGGAATCCAAACCACAACTCGTATATCAAGGAATCCGAAATAATTTTCAAGTCTCTGTGAAGGCCACAGATTATGAAGCCATTATACAGGCTAAAAAAACTTAATTCGACTTTTTATAAAAAGTGATGACCTCCGATATCATTTCAACAACAACCAATGAATTCTTTCAGACTGTCAATCATTCTCTCAAGGTCTAGTAGATGCGATTAAAAAGAAAGAAAAGTCAGACAACATAACAATCACATCAAATGCTAAGGTTCTCTATCATATGGATGTACTAGTTGGAACTCAAAAGATCCCTCTCGACTTTACTATCGAACTCGAAGAAGAAAAGCTCGATGAGAAAGCAAAACTCATGAGAATGGTTCACAATCAAATAAAATAGTTATGCAGCAGGATATGAAGATCAAATAACGAGAAGAAGAAATGTAACTTCTGAAAAGTGTGGACTTCAAAAAGTAAGCATGGAAATGAATTGATCAAAAAGAATGAAAGCGGATTTCAAGTGAAAGAGGATTCTACAACATCGATATTAAAAGGGATCCTCAATACCGGGACTCCTTCGCAATTAAGGCACCGATATATGGTAGCAACTTTGAAGCCTCCTGGATTCATCTAATTAAGGCAGAATAAAGATGACTTAACAAAAAAAACATTTCCGAAATTGCCTTAATCAGGAGCGAATACAATATCAAAATTAGGGATTCTCAAAGCTCTAATAATTTTCTATTGTATGTCTTCTTCATACCCAAAAGATCCTTATGAATTGAAATCAGGAGATTTATCGAAAAAGCTTTGTTCTGAAATTTAGTTATAGATAGCCATTAAGGTAGAACCCTCACTCCATTATAAAAAAGAAAAAGCAAGGAGATGGAAATGAAGATATCTTTAAAAGTCAAAGAATACTTTAGCAATGGAAGCAAAGTTTTCATAAGCTCCTTCAGCAACCATGAATGCATGCTCTACAATTCATTTCATTCCCATTCATTACCAACATTTTTACATTCTTCTCAAAAACCTCCAGCTACCTCTTTTATATTAATAGTTCTCAGAAGTAACTATTTTTGTTGTACATTGCTTTTGAAAATATGTAGAAAATTTATTTTTGATCGATTCAAAAAAAATAAAACCAATGGATCAAGGCAGAAAATCGCACGAAGCAAGAGCCTCTCATAGCAAAATGCTTTCGAAACATGAAAACTCAACACGCGAGTCTCTAGACAGCAAGACCAAAATACCATCAAAGTCAGACGTTGATGCTAAGCACAGGCTAATCTACCTCAAATATACCGATGATATACAAATTAAGCTGAGTCTCAATCAGAAAGATTCCACTGAGCATACAACTGATTGGCTCCTGCATGAGGGCAGGGAGAAGCTTCTCTCCAAAGCTCAGAGTTTCGGAGTCAGCTTTGACCCTGAAACCCTTGTCACATTTCGTACTGCTGATCAGAAGCTTCCTATCGACTATTGGTTGACCTTACCGGACAAATCGCTTGATATTCTCGAAAACAAAACGGTTTTGTTTCCATTCTTTAAGGAAAAGAAGGACCCAAGCAAAAAGAATAGAATAAAACGGAGAGATTTTGAAATTATCAAAACAATTGGAAGAGGAGGGTTTTCGAAAGTCTACCTAGGTAATTATTCGCGTGAGAGCAGATTGTTAATTCCATGTATTTTAGTGAGAGCAAAAGATAATGGGAAATTCTACTGTCTGAAAAGTATGAAAAAGGGAGTTACAAATGTATATCAAGAAGTCGATCAAGCCTATGAAAGGGAAAAAGTTGCTTTGAGTCTGATACAGCATCCATTCATATTAAACTGCAGAGGATCGTTTGAATCAGTATTTTACATTGACGATGCTTCACCATGTTAATTATTTTGATAATGTAGGGGAACTATTCCTATCTCATTCTCGACTTCTTGCCTGGAGGAGACCTGAAAACGTTATTAAACAAGGTTCAGGCACTAACAGAGCCAGAAGCAAAGTTTTACATGGCTGAAATACTACTGGCGTTCCTTTATCTCCATGAAAATAACTTCATTTATCGAGATATTAAGGTAATGGGAAAGCGCGATCTATTGTCTTACTCTAAGCCTTTAATAGCCAGAAAATTTCCTCTTCGATGAAGAAGGTCATATTACCTTAATCGACTTCGGCTGTACAAAGCAAGTTGAAGATAAAAACGCTTTAAACTATTCATATTGCGGCACTATAGAGTAACAATAATTGATACCTTTCTTCACTTAAGACCGTTCTGTAGCTACATGACCCCAGAAATGGTACTGAAGAAAGGTTACGATTTCACAGTGGATTATTATGGCTTGGGTGTTTTGCTGTACGAAATGGTCGTTGGGTCGCCTCCTTTTATTAAATACACCCAAGAAAAGGATATCTGTCATGCAATTGTTAATTTCAAGCCCGTAGTGCCATACAAGTTTTCGAATAATCTCCGTGATTTGATCATGAAATTGCTGGAAAAGGATCCTCACAAGCGCCTTGGAGCTAAAGGCGGTATAAAAGAAATCATGGATCACCCTTGGTTCAGCGAGATTGCCTTTGGCCCGCTTGCTGAAAAGAAATTGAGACCTACTCTGAAGATCGATCTCAAGAGCATGTACTTTGGTCCTGAAGGAAAACAAGGAAAAGGCCTTGAGATAAGCTCTGAGGAAGCAGCTGACGATGAAAGCTTTGATTTTGATGATATGGTTGACGGAGAGGAAGAAGATCCAAATGAAGAAATGAAGGATGAAGAGGAAGATATGAACCCTCTTGAAGGGGTGATTGATAGAGACAAAGACCCAGAGGAAGAACATAAGGAGGAGTTTGGGGACGGAAAAGATTTTGAGGCCATAGCCGATGGAGAGGAGGACCAGAGCAAAGAAAAGAAAGAAGCGACAAAGGACTTTGATGACTACAAAAAGGTGATGGACACTGAGGCAGATCACGAAACTTTATTATTAGCTGAGCTGCAGCACGGTGGTGGGAAACGATTGCAGAGAATCACAGAGCAGAAAGCGATTAATGAAGAACGAAAGTATGAAAAAGCTTTAGAAGAAGCGAAAAAGGAGCTCTTTAGGATGAGCTTGAATACCTTAACTGAATTGGAAGAGCTACCGGAGTCACCTGTAAAAAAATCGGTGACTGATTATGTCTTTAGTTGGAGTGTCAAACTCGACGATCCGAAGCAAAAGTCAATCGAGAAGGAGGCGGAGCTTACCGGGGAGAATGATAATCAGCAGCAAATAACAACGAATCTTGTAAATCAAACTGGTAGTCCATCACTAGCCGAGGTTGAGGGTATACTTGAGCAAAAAGTTTAGAGTGAGTATCCATGTAGATGGTAACAATAAGAACTGACAGAGAAGCATTAATATCTCTTTATTTTTTTGAAGTGTTGACTTTTTAATTTTAGTGTTATCATGTTTGTTAACCACGCTGAAATGTTACGAATTCTATAGCAATCTTTTTTAAAATAATAGAAGGAGAACTTCTATATCATTTCAAAATGCGAACTAAAAGATCGATAATCCAACCTCTAAGTTTCAAGAACCAAACAACCAAGTATTTGCCCCTTACATTAGTTCCTATGAGCATCAGCTGCTATGACTTGTTCAAATTATAAAGTCAATCGATAGTCATTCGATAGTCAATCTCTAATGATTGCTGGCAAACTTCCTAGGAATTTCTAAACTTATCGTTTTAGAGCTAGCCCGCGCATAGAGTGGCTTTCGGAAAGAATTTTGCTGATCATTTAATACAATGTAATATCAGTTCGCTTGCCAGCATCTAAAATTTGGCTACAAGTGACAACTTTCCTACAAGTATTGGTCTCATTCGGCTGTAGTACGCAAAACATCTGAATATCTTAATGTTATTCACGGAGAGAGTGAGGAAAATTTATTTCAGATCGCTAAGAATATTTCAGATCTCTATTCTTAGCGATCTGTAAACGAATTAAATTCTCAGAGCAAATAAGAATTAAAAAATTGCATCTTATTTTAGCAAATTTAAAACGATTAGAAAACGTTCCGTTTCATACTACTTTAAAAGCGATCCAAGTCTTCAAGATAGTATGCGTGAGAATCAGCAAAAGGAAACTTTTTTGAATTAGCTCATTCTTGTAGATCCTAAAGTTAGTGGTGGACTTGCGACAGTAACACGGATTTATCGAACTCAAAGTTTACTTACATACACAAATTCACAATAATCATATCTAGCAGATAATATTGGATTATTTCTCTAACTAGTCTTCGATAATCGGTTCCTCCAACAGTTTATAGCAGATCGAAGTAAGAAAACGCCTGGAATTCTAATTAGATCCAGCGACTTAAAATTCGTCCGTTGATACGAAGACCACTTTCCCAAAGTGTACCAAGAGTAAGGAATTTGTTTTACTATTACTTGATACTCAACATGATACTGACCTTCATTTCAAAAGATTCTGAATCACGAAAAAACTTTTAGAATTTTAATTATCACTATCGTGAAATAAGTACGCAATTACAGGCAGTTTTTTAAAAAAGTTAATATTACCGATTTAAAAAGATAAATCATGGGAATCTGTTGCGTATATCGCAAACCTCTGAGCGAAAGTCCCGAGCATAATCATGTTGAAGACAAAGACTGTCAATCTTCATCTCAGCCTTCTTCAACGCGATCCAAACATAAATATGTAACCGTTATAAATGAAGCTTCATTCAAAGAGATTCCCGACAATACAATCAACCACATTTACAAGAGAGACGGCCCAGACATAAAGAGTAATATATATTTTCTTCTTCTTCCTTACTAATCACATTTGGTGACATATAGTTTCCCACTGGACTCTTCACCCAGTGATCCATGCAGCGTCAGGTAAGTTATGATCAGGTTCGACCTTTTATTCTGTTAGGTGTACTTGGGATGATGAAAGTTTTCAAGAAAGCCGAACTTGAGAAACGAATCGGCCTCAGCAAATTTTTTGAAGGCATCACAATTCAAAAAGAGCTTGACCATCCTCATATTGCTAAAATCCATGAGTTATACCATGATAGCAAGCATTATTATCTGATATACGAGTATTTACTGATTGCTAAGCCCTTTCTAATGTGCCTTTAGTGGGATCCGAGGAGAGTCGCTTTTAGAGAGGATTAAGTTCAAAGGGTATCTTTCGGAAGAGGAGGCTCTCGTCATGATTAGACAGATAAGCGCTATTCTCTTCTATCTGCATAAAAGGAACGTAGTGAACAGGTATGAGACGCAATAACATTGTGATGGCCAACTAACGCTATTTTTAAAAATTTTTTTGGGTTAGATTTATTTTGCCTGAGAATTTCTTTTTCGAAGTTTCAGGAAATGACTATACGCTGAAGCTTTTGGATTTTACTTATGCGTTTCATCCAACCGCAGAGCAAAAAGGGTGCGGCAAACCTCTCGCAGTAGGAATTAACTCTATCATATAGAAATGGAGCTGAGAAATTATTAGGCTTACTACGGTTCTCCGGAAGTGCTGCTTGGTGAGCCCTATGACGAGAGGGCTGAGATTTGGTCCTGTGGAGTTTTGATCTATAGCATGTTCATCGGTGATTTGAGGGTGATTGCAGGAGAAGACGGAATTTTTGAACCTAAATCACATGGTCTTTTCTTCGAGCGTAATAAAAAGGACGCTACCCAGTCGTTACGTAACACATATTTAGGCAAATGCTGGGATCTTGTCAGCGCTGAAATGAAAGATTTCATATCGAAATTCCTCAAGAAAATTCCGGAAGAGAGAATCACGCCTGCTGAATTAATCAAATCGCGATTTCTCGGCAAGCAGGAATTTGCTGAGGGCAGCTTGCAGAAACTGTTTCTGGATAGGTTGTCCTCATTTGATGTATGCTCTCCTGCATTTATCAGATTTGTTTACGACGCTCAATTTGCTAGATCAAGACCAAGCTCCATCTACTGATAGAGATTTTGATTATCGAGAGGATCCTAGCTCCGAAAGACAAATTTCAATATATGGCGCTATTCGAATACTTCGACCCAGATCACGATGCCATCGTAAAAAAAACAGATATTAGCGCAAGTAATGAAAAGAGAAGAGCGCATGAATTTGATCCACATTCCATTACATAGAGTATTTTAAGCTGCGATCAAATGCTGTCTCAGCTCAAAAGGAGATTGAAAAAATCTTCCACATCATTGTTTTTGATCACATGCATGTGATTTCCTACACACGTAAAGCTAACTTCGTCAGAATATGATTGAACGCTTTTGAAAATAGGATTTTTAAGTTCAGTGATGGGAAAATCGACGGTTATAACGAGAACGACAGTCAACAAAGCTTTCAAACTCCTGGATACTGTAAGAGTTGAATCTGACAATTTATAAGAATTTTTTTTCTCTGCGCAGCATAAACTGGGTTATATCACAAAAGAGGACTTCGCATTCCACATGGGCTCGAACAGAATTTGTAGTGAAGAATGGAAAGAAATGTTCAGTTTAATAGATACAGATAACGATGAAATGGTAGATGTTCATGGCGATTATTTAATCTCAAATGCGATGATTACTTAGATTTACTTCGAGGAATTTTCAAAATTCATGGGAATTACGCCGTTGACTCAATCGGTGGATGGGTTGGGGCTAAGCAGGACGCAGTCGTCAGTGATTATGAGTGAGTTATCATTAAGTAGAGATAGATCGCAGTCCTCTGTTGCGCTGCCAGACATGGCGAAAGTGAAGTCGCATCCTATTTATCACTGAGAGTACAACAGACTAACATTATTCATATAGTATGATAAATCGAAACAGACTCGTCGATAGTCACATTGTATGTTTTTCTTTGATATCAACAAGTGATTCTTCAACAAAGGGCTTTTATACAAATTCAGAACGTCTGCGATTCATTTCAGTCTGTTTGTCAATATACATGAAAAAAAAAATTAGTTGATCGCTACCTGGTCTATGAATTATAGATGTAATGTCTGAGAAGGAAAAACTTCCACAGCAAACGGCTTTAGAAAGTCAAGAAGAGTTTTGCTGGAAGGTTCCATAATCGGATTAGAATAGAGTTATCGCACAAAAATAGCGCTCACTAACGATCAAGGTGAAATTCTTTTTTGCGATATTAAATAGAAATTACTAAACCATGTCATACTTCTCAAAGTGTTTATTTATGGATTTGAAAGAGTTATCCTGGCTGCCGAAACAAAGAGGTATTTACTTCAACTACACAGTCGGTTTTTTTGATTAAATGACCGAAATTGTGTGAAATTTGTCGGAAAAGTTTTAATAATAATAAATTCGTCGATCACTCTCAATCAGTAAGAGTTAGGATAGAAAGAATCAATCTGATGTAGGTTTTTTCTCAGATCAGTAAGCAGCAATAACAGTTTTTTGTATCACAGAAACTATTGCTCCAAAGGAGGGATTCACTTGTTAGGCTTTAACATCCAATGCATTTACTTTCTCTCTGTTTTTGTTTTGTCCCACTCTTCAACATTTTTTCAAATTTGCTATGAAGGTAAATCTCTTCGTCAAGTTTAAAACTGAAGTAATAATCTTACTGCAAGTCTAATTTAATAAATTACCGAAAACAGATTTAGAGAAAAGCGAACCCTGAACTGGCTACCAGCATCAGATAGCATGCGTTTCTTTACTGTCATTCTTCAAATTGAGAGATTTTTTATATTATTTCAATATATCTCGAAAAATTCAGCATCTGAATACGCATCTGTCATATTAATCAAAAAAAAATGGGAATTGTTTGTTTGACAGATCGTTCGAAAGTCCAGATTGACTCCGACAGCATTAAATTAAAAAAATTCGAATCCAATTCAACTTCAATATCCAACACAAGCACTAAAATTTCAGACATCAATCCAAAGAATTACTCGACAATTTCCAAACGATTTCAGGGATTACTTCTCACGCCGCATATCACTCATAAATCCTTTCGGAATTTACATGGAACGCCTATAAGTTACTCCTACAAAAAAGAATCACATTCAATTAAATGTAAATCTTTGACTACCACTCCCTCGATTTCTGGCTTTAACAAGTTCCTTTTTCTACTGTCTATAACGTGAAACATGTTGCTTCTGGTAAGTTATTTTCTTAATTCAGCATCTAAGGCTTATTATTTGGATAAAAAAGGAACGTCTTTCTTACTAAGAATCGTCAAAAAATCTCAACTTGGAAAAGAGTTTTCATCGACGGAATTTTTCGAATCGATTACTTTGCAGAAAGGGCTGGATCATCCACATATTGCGAAAATTCATGAGCTGTTTGAAGATGAGGGAAGTTATTATTTGATTTATGAGTAAATGAGCATTTATTTGTTGTAAAGTGATAAATTTTTAATAGAAATTTGGCAGGCGGATTGCTATCTCAGTACTTAAGACATCATCAGCATCTAAATGAAGAGACCGCGCTTATCATCATGAAGCAGGTGTTTTCAGTAGTGGATTTCCTGCATAAGCGAAATATACTGATTCGGTAGCCTCCCATATGTGAGAAGTCTACTAATGAGCTGCCTTGTAGAGCGATTCAGCCGGAAAACTTTTTCTTAGCAGCTCAAGGGACATTCGAAACACTCAAATTATTTGATTTTTTCCATGCAGTGAAAATCTCGCCTGATGAAACTATTCATTGCGAGCCGCTCATCGTAAAAATCCTTTGTATTTTCTAGAAGATGGTAACTAAGTTTCTTAGGAATATTACAGTGCTCCTGAGTTGCTCAAAGACAATCTTTACAATAAAAGCTCAGAAATGTGGGCATGTGGTGTGCTGCTACATAGCATACTCGAAGGAGACATGCGCACAGTGGTTGGCCAAAGTGCCAAGTTCGATATTACAAGAATTATAGGGCCAGAGTCAAGTAGCACCAGATTCTCAGCATTTTTTAATTCAACTTATCTAGAAAGGCTATGGGAGACAGTGTCAAAAGATACGAGGGAACTGCTAATTTCTCTTCTCAGCGCCATCCCACAGGAGCGAGTTACAGCTGAAGAAGCTCTTAAAAAGGTTCACTTTGAACAAAAACCAATTAAGTCGGAATTGAAGGAATTGATATTGAAGAATATTAAATTCTTTAAGGTATGAACCAACCATCGACTCAACTTAACTTTGCTTGACTTATAGACGAAGAACAGATTTCATCAGTTCATTCTGCTTTTTATCATCGAACATGTCGTCACACAGATAGAAAAATTTACATTTCGGTGTCTCTTTGATCACTTTGACATGAATAATGAAGGAATAATAACGAAAACCGGAATGCTTGCAAGTAATTCTGACTGTACCCTTAATATTAATCAGCATTGATTTTATTTTTTTTTTTCATGCAGGATATTCAAAATTAAGAGAAGATCCTGTTGCTAGCAGACTTGAGGTCAACAGTCTCTTCTCCGCAATCGAAGCTGATAACTTGAACTATATAACTTTTAAAGGTATGTGGCTTGGATTGGTGATATTTACGGCTTGTGGATTAGAATTTCTGAAGGTGGCTCTAGACAAAAGCTGGATTGTCACCAAGAAGAACCTGATAGCTGCCTTCAAAATCCTCGATATGGTAAACTTCCATTGCATTTAATGTTAAAGCGACTAGGATGGTGATGGATATATCCAGAGGGATGACCTGGCTATTTTCTTAGGCGCAAGTGTTGATCTTTTCGAGGAAGAATGAGGGTATCTCTTAAACGAGGTTGACCAGGATCTAGACAAAGGAGTAAGTTAAAAACATTGGACAACCAGCTCACGAAATCTATCACTAGATATCCTTCCATGAATTCTGCGAAATTTTTAAATCCCATTGATAAGTAAAATTCTAAAGCCTGTTTCTTTGCTTTTGTTGAGGATGAGACTTCTTGGACAGAAGATGAGTCGCTAGCAAAAGCTTTTGCAGAAATTGTAATAATTGATTGGACTACTATATTCGTTAAATTATCTATAATATATGTATAAAAAAAAGTTACATTGCTATGCAATGGCGCCTGCAAAGGTTAATTTCATATAGATTTGGTTCTTTGATTATTGAGCCTTGATATTTATCACCTCTCGAGATTCTAAATTCGCCAGTTCTGTGTAAGCTAATTTTGTCGCTCATTTGATCTTATTCGTCTCTTATGAAATAAGTAAGACACAAAATAAAATTTGTTAAATGGGATCTGCTTGCTGTGTTGAGCGTACCAAGCTACCTAATCAAAATCAGTTTTCGAGCAAGGAGCAACACTATCAAGACTATCAAAAGCGTTCTTCAGTTGCGAAAAAGACTATAAGGCCTGTCCGTACCGCACAGGTTATTACTCACGACTCTTTTCAACAGTTAAAGGGCCAGCCGATCTCTCGCTACTACAAAAAAGAAGGAAATTCCATTGAATGTAAGCATTCCTGGAAAACACAGCTAATTCAGAACAATAGTCCCTTTTTCGCTCGTTTATCCGGCAAGAAGCGTCTCATCAGGTAAAATCACAAAGTAAAATTCCTTGATTTTTAATACTCATCAGGGATTCCATCATTGGTAAGGGTCGTTGGAAAGTTTGAACTTGGAAAGAAGCTTTCAACGACAAAATTTTTTGAGTCCATTGCAATCCAAAAGGAACTTGATCATCCTCATATTGCGAAAGTACATGAATTATACGAAGACGATAAAAACTATTACTTGATTTATGAGTAACTTTGACTCCGATCGTCTACAATTAAGACTTTAAAGATATTTACCAGGAGGTCTGCTTACTTCTCAAATCAAGCTAAAACAAAATCAAAACGAGTACACGGCTATTACGATTATGAGACAAGTGCTTTCCGCTGTGTCATTTTTGCATAAAGGAAACATCGTGCACAGGTTTGCATTGCTTTTGCAACGAAAATAGAATAATTGTTTATCCTGATTGGGTTATTATAGAGCAATTTGTCCCGAAAGTTTCTTGCTAGCGGTCGACGAGAAGCTTCACACAGTGAAGCTGTTCGATCTCTTTTACGCGGTCAAGATGAATCCGGAAGAGTCTATTGAAGATGACCCTACAGTCGTAAGAGCTTTTCTCAGCTGATAGTGAAATTAAACAACAAAGAAATACTATTGTGCTCCAGAAGTACTTAACGATCGCCAATATAATATACAATCTGACGCTTGGTCTTGCGGAGTGCTTTTACACAGTATACTAGGAGGAGACATGAGGTGGGTTAGTGGAGACGACATGCAATACGATGTTGCCACTCTTGAAACAGGTACTTTTTTCTCATGTGAGAGGAGCTAGAGATAATGTATAGATGCGAACTTGGACGCTATTTCTAAGGAAATGAAAAACTTGTTAAAGGCCCTGCTGCGGCCACTGCCCGCTGACCGAATTACAGTCGCAAACGCATTGAAAAATCCGCTTTTTCAAAGAAAAATACACAGCAGTGTGCTGAGTGAAGAAGTTATTGATCGTTTCAGAAATTTGAAAGTAAGGGAAAAACTTGATTGATGATTACCTTTTTTTGTTAGATAAAGAACAAGCTTCATCAGCTAATGATTATGTTCATTATTGATCGCATAATGTCACAATGTCAGAAATTTGACCTCGAACCCATGTTCGGAGTTTTTGACGCAAACTCTGATGGAGTTTTAACGAAACAGGAGTTTCTTTGGAGTAAATTGGTGCGAAATCATTTGTAATAATTTTTGGAAGAATATGCAAAACTTAGAAAAGATCCTTTGGCCAGCAATCACGAGATGAGCACCCTATTTGCCTATATCGATGTAGATAGGTCGAACTACATCACCTTCACTGGTAAGCACTCCATCTCATTAGAGTTTGAGGACAATTTAATTGAAAAAGAATTTTTAATGGTGGCAATTGAGAAAAGTAAAATCCTCACGAAAAAAAATGTGACATCAGCGTTCAAATTGATGGATTCGGTAATCATGTGGTTTATGTATAGAACTGATAGCATGTGGTTCAGGACGACGATGGATGTATTTCTAAAGATGAGTTCATACGCTATTTAGGGAGGACTCGGGTTACAGACAAAGACTGGGAAACAATCCTCAGCAAAGCTGATCTCATTACCAATACTCAAGTAACTTATCAGAAAAATGATCTGAACTAATTGATGATTGTGTAGCTATCCTTCGAGTTATTCTGCAAGCTTCTGGGCGTTATCTGAAAATATTGACCTTGAAAAATTTCACTCTACAACCACTTTAATTTAGTAAAAGAACCTAAAAAGTTTTTTATATCCTCAGCATGACAAGTGCCTTAAAAAAGGGATATAAAGACAATGTCTAAATTTCCATTATATAATAATTGTTTATTTGCATTGCCACCAAGAACCGCTTCATAAATTCTGCTAAGAAATGATATTGTATTTAAGATTCATAGGGTCAGACACTAGTTGATAGCGAATTAATAGCCCTTTCGCTTTTACATGATATTACCAACAAAAATGGGTTTGATTTAATCAAATCCGCTCACTAACTCTTCATGTACTTAAATATTTTTCAAAATGTATATTGGGAATAAATTATTAGATTCAAGAATACATTGAGACACCGGAATATCTCTGCATGATTTACAAGACCGCAAATCCGGATACTGGTCTGAATCCTAGTCCCAAAAAGAAGAACGTCCCCGCCACCTCTTCCTCGTCTCAACCATCAGCTCTCATTTCGAGTTGGGTTGCCGTGATACTGATTATACTACTAATGGCTACAAAAAATTGCGTTTTTCTTTCCTTCGATCTTTGCAAGCGATTCCCTCGGATCTGTCCCGCAATAACTCCCAGTCAAATCGTCGTAGCCGATATCATCTCACAAATGGAAAATGTTTTGTTCCCTATTATAGGCGGCGTTCTTATTGGTTTCAAAGGGTTTAGGGTAACTCTCTTGGGTATTGTCACAGTCGTATTGACAGGGCACGTGCTATTTACCATAGGAAATTCGACATCGTCGAGCATCCTGGTAGTTATCGGGAGGCTCTTCTTTGGGCTAGCAAACCAATCGATGTATGTTATTGCTGTGTACATGGCCGCGACACTCTTTCCCAAGAAAAACATAGGAAAAGCAATAGGACTTGTCTTTAGTATGGACTTTGGGACATACTTGCTTTGGTTTAATCTATTAGAGGCAATCCTGACCAAATCGAAGTCTATAACAGCGGCATCAATCTGTGGCAATGTACTTGCTGGAGTTTGTTTGCTTTTCGCAATTTTTGCCGTATTATTGATAAGAGCAAAGGAGCGCAGTATGCAAAATCCTCGAAATGGCGATGATTATTACGTTGACTTGGGAACGAGAGAAGAGGAGACTAGGAGAAGACATAAACTTCGATGGAGAGACTTCAGACAGATAGTGCAGGTTGAATTTCTAATGCTAATGGCAATTTATGCTATTGTAAACGGGACTTCCGTTGAAGTTCTCATTGAAGAATATCGCTTTCTATTAGTCACGCGCTGCTCCATGCCAATTGACGTTTGGATGAGTTATATCTACGTATTTCTGATAGCAAGCATGGTGCTGAGCTTTATTATTGGAGTTTTTACAGACTGGATGGGGAAGAGAAACCTCATTATAACGGCAGGATCCGTCATGTCATTGGTCGTTTTTATCTTTGATTACTTGGTCATTAAATCATCTGCAAACTCTTGCGATGACACAGATAAATTTTGGTTTCCAGTGATCTTGATAGGGATGCTGAGTGGGATCATGTACACTAGTTGCATGGATACAGCGAGAATCGTGTTGAAATCGAGGGTTTTAGCAGTTGGATATGGATTTCTGTTCGGGTGTTTTGGATTAATAGAGACGGTCGAAGGGGCAGTCTTCCAAGAGATCGCTGGTACGACCAAAGGAATGGATTATCAAGTGTCCTATCTCAGCACGTTAAACGGAATATTTATCGCATTTGGAGTCATAGCTGTAATATGCGCAGTGATAATCAACCAACGATTTCATCGGAGCAGACTTGAAGCTAAAGCACACGGCGCTGTTGCTGTCCGTGTAAACTAAATGTTATAATGTATTATAATTATAGAAAAAATTAGCTAAGGAATATGTGTTTCGTCTTTCAATTCCTGGTAGTATATCTCCTGTCTGTATTTATGTAGTCAAGGACTTGGAATCAAAGGAACCTTTGCAGCCCCGAAATCACTTGATGCTACGATATTAATATGAGAGGAAACTATAGCCACTTAGTTGCGATTAATCCAACTAACTACTAGCTATTTTCTTAAGAGGCGTTTTAGTATTTCTTAGAGAAAATAGAAAAAATGATTATTAAAGCCTTTGCAGAAAGTTTCTCAATTTTTTTACTGTCACAAATAAAAGTTATCAAATACCAAATACGACGAATATGATGAGTTCTCAAATTTGAGTATTTATCTTTCAATAAAAATATCACTAGGTTGCTTTCGCATAGACTCTGATTAACTCTGGGCACTACTTCATCTTGCTACTGTATGGACTTGTACCTGTCATTGAGTAGTAAGCGTTTGCATATTGAGTTTCATCACAAGATTTTTTCGGGTGTCTCTTTGACTTTGTTCGCATCTAATCACAGAAGGTAGATTAAATCCCTGAAAACACCATAGCTTCAATTACTTCATCGGAATACCAACCAAATTCCTGGCTTGAAGTGGCCGGATAAACATATTTTTGCTTAGGTGTGTACGTGAACTTTGATAGCTTAGTCATAAGCTCCTCCTCTGATCTCGATGAGCCGCCGGTAATAATGGAGGTGTAGCTTACCTACTTCGTCTCTTGGTTGCTCCTCTGCTGATTTAAGGGTTTGCTCAGGAGAGCCTTCTGATTCATATTTCCTTTTCACGTTGGGTTTCTCAGCGTACAGCCACACTAACAAAGAAAGAATAAGAATGAGGATAGTAAGAGGGGTTTCTCACTCTTTGAAGGGTTCACTGAGAAATTTTCATATATTTGGAGGTAGGAGTTTTCTTTCTTGATCAATTCGTTCAAGTTCATCATTTCCTAAGCATGAAGTGCGTATTTTGGTTATTTGCTGGTGTAGGGTAGTGAGACTCACAGTTAAAGGAGTCTTCTGAAAGGCGCCTTCTTTGCTCGGTGATGCATTTTTTTTCGACATTGTTTGGAGTTACTTTTTTGATAAGATTATATTTGCGTAATAAATAAATTATTAAAGTAATTAAGTTGTTTTCTTGAGAGCAATTCTTGCTCTTCAGATTCAGGACTTGCTGATAGAATGAATGGATATATCGATAGGAGAAAGGACAAATTGTATTTTTAATGAGAAGGCTTTCAAATGAAAAAGGAGTTTATTTTCCTTGAGATCTGTTGGCTACTCGTAGTTCTGTCATTCAGAGATTCTATAATCATCTAAAGAGAACACTAAAATATTAGTATTCAAATATCACTTACGTTATTATTGGTTTGAGGATTGGTGTTAGAGATATCTTTTAAAATTCGCTCTGGAGTTTGCTACTGCCATTGAATATGATTGTAGGATATAAAAAAAGATAGTAAAATGAATAAATTGCTGTCTGATTGCCGAGGAAACAATCACTCCTAATCAAAACACGTTTTTAGATGCACACATGAAAAGGATACCTTTGGTCATCAATCAAAACTATTCGTAAGTTTAACATTGGTTAGATTTAATAGTAAATAATCTCAAATATTAAAATTTTTTTCACAATAAATTTAGAACTGTCCTTATCAAAGAATAAGGAGTGGTTTTCACCTGTAAAAAGGAATAAGATATCTCGCAAAAGACAATGAGCTTAGCAAGTGAATGGTAACAAACTATGAAATTGCCAGATCCTAATATCTGAAAGGACAAAATATCAGCTTGCTCTTGAAAAGTTGCCAAAACTAGCTGAAGAACTCAAGAAAGTTTTTCTCTTACAATCCAATGACCAAAAGTTTATTGAAAACGATCAAATATCTGCTGTTCTCAAAGATTGGGGAGAAATACTGGGTATAAATGTTAGCAAAGCTAAATATTGGTTTCGTGAAGGAAACTCAAAAATTCCCAAAGAAATTGAACTGAAGTAAGGCGATTTCTCAGCGATTTAACCTTAACTTTCATATCAATCATTTGTAGCAAAACTACCTTCGAAGACTTCCTAGGAATTTTCAAGATGTGGCTGGTTCATGAAAACGAGCAAATTGAGAAATCTCTCAAGAATGCTGCAGATCCCGTAATAAGTCCAGCTACGAAGAAAAAAATTCCTGAATCTGGCAAAGGGGGAGATGGTACGATATTTAAATATTAAAGCACTAAGCAATTTTAAGTTGAGCCTTTACCTTCTAAAGACTATGAATACAAAAAGATGATTTTGGATGTATTTCTTGAAGAAAACGAAGTTGAAGTCGCGAGAATCTTTTCGAGCAGCGTCTTTGTAAGCAAAGGGAAGATTCCTTTAAAAGAATGGTTGCCGTTTATGAAAGAAGTATCGACGCAGCTGGGGTTTTTAATATCATATTCTGGAAGCGAAACAAGTTTGGAGAACTTCTACCAACTGCCAACTGTCAAAACAAAGTTACCTGAGATAGTCAACAGTTTTTTATTAGCATCTCAAAGAAAGGACAACAAGATGAAATTCTCACTAAAAGAATGTTTTCAGCTTCTGGACCATTGGGCTCAGATTGATGAACAGATCTATTTCGTTTATGAATCTAAACAAAAAGCGATTACTCGTCAGGCATTGGATCTCAGGCAGAGTCTGACGGATTCAGTCATGTATTTTTCAACATTACTTGCGCAAGCTTCCAACGAGTACGAGCGGCAGGTTCTGATTGAGACTATAAAGGCGCTAAGTGTCCAACTGGGAAAAGTTGAGAATTATGATTACCTCATAAAAATGAGTGAAGATCCTGAGGATTATTATGCTGAAGAGTTAATCTCGAAGACGGAAAAAGAAACAGAGGAAACCGATGAAGAGCTTGAAAATCAATATCGGCAGAGCTTAGAAGAAATTTACCAGCATTATTGTAAGCTACAAGATCCTAGAAAAGACAACATCATCATGCCATTTGGTGTTTTTGTAATGGTGATCTCAGATTTTGATCTTTTAAGTACTGACCAAGATTCACAGGTAGAACTTTCATGATTTGATTTTTCTTATGACCCTGGCATTTTTCAGAAAATAGTTGAATTATTTGAAAGGTATTCGCATTCTGGAGACTCTCTCGATTTTCAATCTTTTATGGTAAAATAAGTCTTTAGGAGAAGTTTCGTAATTCTAATTCAGAAAGCGATTGAAAAAGTCGCTGATATTCTTTATGTTATGGAGGATGATCTTGAAACGCACAGAGAGAGAGTGACACAACTCTATCAATATCTCGGTCTTCATGATGGAAGGGTAATAGATATTGATTAATAGCTCATTTTAAAATTATTTTACTAGTACCGTGAAAAGCTGTCCACTTTGAATAAATACAACGAATTTTCAAGAGAAAACTCTCCAGACTCTAAGAATGTATCAAACTTTGAGTCTAAAGGCCTGGATATGATTCGTAAGCCTAAATATCAATATGGCGGAGGGTTTCGTAGAGTTGCTGTAAAAGGCTCTCGAACGGTGACAGCAAATAATTGAGGTTCAACAGAAATACTGATTTTATGCTCATATTTTCAAAGAGTTTTTCGATATGAAAAAAATTGCATGAGTGACTGGAACGGACAAACCAGTATAACTAACAACGAAAGCAATAAAAACCATAGTCAGTGGCTAATATGACAGCCAGCATGGCAATAGATCCTCGAAGCTAAGGCGATGGTATGTACTAAATGCCACACATCGTAAACAGTGAGCTCTAACGATAAATAACAACATCTGTTTATTTGAGCGTGTTTTATAGAAATATATCAAAGTACATAAATTTCGCTAGATATAATTGAATACCAAGATTTTTCATATGAAAACATAAGTTTTACAATAATGAGCTCTCTCTTCTCACCCTCCTCAAATTCTAAAATAATAGGATTTTCCAGGATTACCAATTTCCTCAAAAATAAAAAAAAACAAAAAATCAATATTTTAGCTTTAGTACTTTCCTCTTTGATGGCTTGCCTGGTTCTTTTTGCCATAAGAATTATGATACGCCTCCTCATCTTCCTCAGAGTAATCATAATCTTCTTCATCCACTGACTGTCTTCCTTTCGTATTTGATTTATTATACTGCTTGTAGTTATCATTCGGCCTCGATTTTCCATTATGATATTGATTATTATGTTGGTATTTATCAGCCGCCTTTGCATTTGCTTTCGGATCAGTCTTTTTTACATTACTCCCTTTCGTAACTCTCGAACCTGGGACTTCACTGTCTTCTTCATCTTGATCACTTTCCTCGTACAATCCGAAGTCAACAGACTGGTTTTTCGCTAGAATTTAACAGAAATTTTATAGAAAAACAGATTTTTTCAAATCTTTTTACTTGGTAGGTCACTCTGTTGTGATTGTCCTGGTGGCATATACTGATTCCCATGCTTATTGGGGCTATTCCCACCCTTATTGGGGCTATTCCCACCTGCTTGATATCCTTGCTGAGTCATCGGCGCCTTCTTCGTTGGGGATCCAGAATATTGCTGTTCTCCATAATATTCTTCTTCATCCTCAGGCACGCTGTTTCCACTTTGATAATAATTTTTCCCATTTTTCGCGTTCGGCTGCTGCGGTTTATTACCCTTCGCAGTCATTTTCCCTTGTTTTTGATTATAATCCCTTCCATCATCATCATACTCTGAATATTGAGAGGGGTACCCTGAATTCATTTTATTTTGCGGAGCGTTTCCGTAATTCTGTGATTGGTACTGGCTTCCGTGCGTAGAACTATACATTCTGCTTTCCAGTCCAGGATTTCTACCATTCATGGCTTGAGTTGGATGCATCTTTCCATGCTGCTGGGGTTGATAGTAGCCGCTCTCCTGCATATTGCTTGTGTAAGAAGCATTATAGCTTCTATCAACAGCAGTCCCTGTGTATGTAGGTTGATTGTTCTGATTCGAATTAGACTTGCCTTGGTTTTGCGTGTTTTTTTTATCCCCTGTTGGAGTGAAAACACTATTATCGGTGGCCACGCTCGTGTACTTCGTGTCCACTTTCAGATTTTTCTTTGCTTTTGGATCGTATTGGTTGCTGGTGTTCTGCTGCGAGGAATAATAGTTATCATAGCCTTGACCTGAACTATCGACTCTATTTTTATTTGAAACCGGCATAGGGCTCCTCTGGTCTGGATACATGTACTTATTATTCATCGGACTCTTGTCCCTAGCTCCACTTCTAATAATTGAATTGCCAGCAGTATTCAACGTACCACCAGGATTAGCGCTATTAGTATAATACGAATGATGCCGATTAGGGTCTCCTCCATTGTAACTATCACCATACGAATCATATCCATTTCCAGTCATCATTGGCTGCTTTCCTTTAACAGGACTCATGCTTTTAGATCGACCTTGTCCTTCAGTCTCTTCGTCTTGCATGCTGTAATAGCTCTGGTCTACGGGGTTATTTCCATGTTGAGGTGTCGTTCCTCTTCTTCCTCCGCTTTGATAGGTATTATTTGTCCTCGAGTACGCTTGGGATCTGCCCACACCGCTCTGCTGTAACGCCATCATCCCAGACTGTTGAAGCCCAGAAGGCCGACGGGAATACTCTGCATTGCTATATCCAGTTCCCTGCTGCTGGCTGTTCTGCTCATGGTAAGTGTTATTCTGAGTGAGTGTCCTTGAAACATTCGTTTGCTGACTCCTCTGAGTATCATAGACTCTGGAATTGTTCCCGTTGCCTGGATTTGCTGAGTTTTGTATCTGCCGTGAGTTTCCTTCCACGACCTGAGAGTTCTGAGTTCCAGGCATATCAAGTACACGGGTTGAATACTGACTGTACGGTCTGCCCGGGTCTTTTCGAACCGCAAAAAATTGCTCTTGCGCCCTAATAGGCTGCTTCATTGTGTCGGCTTGAGCCTTTAAGTTTCCATTTGCGTTCGTGTATGCGTTTGCGTTTCCATATGGATTAGTGTTCGCAACTGCTTGTGCATCCCTCTCTTTTTGGAATCGCTTGAGTATGTCTTCATCGTCAAGCTTCTCATTCTTTTTGACGTCACTTTTTTTCTAAAATTATAATCATTTTTTCCTTTTGCTGAGAAAATAAAATACGTTCGAATCATGCCAATCGTAAATGAAGTCCCATTGGTCATAGTGCTTGAAAAACAGATCCCGAAACAACTTCTTTATGTAATTATAATCCGGCTTCTCTTCAAATCTTAGCCCTCGACAGTAATTCATATAAACCGCAAACTCCTCTATTGAAAAATTCATATTATTATATATATATGCGCTCCTTTCCTTTACCTGGAATTCCACGACACAGGGCCTCAATGGTTGTTTGAGATTTCTTCTCCATGATTTTCTCATACTTATTCATCTTATTCGATGCTCTCAGTCCTTGCCATGGTAAACTGCCTTTTAGAAAATAAATAAGTAAGTATCCTATTGACTCAAGATCGTCTCGTCTTGCTTGTTCTAAACACATTAGCAACTTAAGATCGACCGTAATGAATAATATAAGTATCAACCAATTCCAAGATGACAATTGAGACTCGCATATCTCGCTGTTCCTGTCAAGGTTTTCCCATCTTTATATGGGATATGCTGACCTGTGCGCGGGTCTAAGTATTTCTTTGAAAGTCCGAAATCGATCACGTAAATCAAATTTTGGCTCTTTCCAACTCCAAGTAAAAAGTTCTCAGGTTTGATGTCTCGATGCAGAAACCCTTTCGAATGCAAATACTCGATCCTGCTTATCTGAAAGCACAAGCTTTATACTCACTATTTGAGAAAGCATACTAATTGATCTGCAACCATGAGTACAGTTTTTAAACTGAACTTTCTCTCGCAAAAGTTGAATAAATCCTCCAAAGTTGGACCTAAAAGCTCCACTACCAATATGTTGTAGTCTCCTTCGACACCAGCCCAGTATATATGCGGAATCCCAGCTAAGAAAGCACAGCATTGTTAATATTATTCTCGAAAGGTTCATTTACATCCTCCTTGAAGGAGTTTGTACACTTTTGATTCGTAGATTATTTGAGGGAATTTAGCGCCTACGTTTTCCTGCAAAAAAGAGTTGAGGTTATGGATTTGAAGGCTATTACCATCTTAACAGCAACTTCTTCGTCAGTTTTAGTGTTTGATGCTGTGGAACGGAAGGTTAATTCAGTGAAAAAGAAAGAGTGGATTACCAATGTAGATCTCTCCGAAAGAGCCTGAGCCGATTTTCTTTCCCAGGCGGAAAATTCCTGCTACTGTCACTTCCATGAGGTGATGAGAAGTAATTTATTTTTAATATGCTTCTGATATTTCTCAGAGCTGACTCATCCAAAGTCTATAATAATGAATTATTTTAAGGAGGACATTAGTTAATTGTGTACAGCGTACGCATTGGGGTAGCCTCATGATTTCTGAATAAGGCTTAATTTTTCGTAGAGAAGAAAGAAAGGTTATAATGCATGCAATGCTCTTCATCGAAAACTATGGTTGCTGAAAGGACTAATTCGAATCTCTCAGAGCCCGCTTAATTCATAGGATTAATGATTGGACCTTGGTGTGTCGGTGTGGTTCCATGGGAGGATGAGAGTTGCTCTCTTGTTTCAATCATTTTGAAAAGCTGCTGTGTTAGATAACTTACCTAAAAAGTTTAGACTCATTGTCAATCAAATCAATCCGAGCGATTTTATGGCGATTCTCTTTGCTAATTGTGAAATAGCTCTATCCTTTGCTGAATGAAGAGCATGTCTTCTCTCTGACCTCATCACAGCAAGAGCATGCGACGAGACGCATTGCTTCTCTGTAACTTCGCTAGAAACTCAAAATTATTCTTTAGCGCCTCTTGTGATCATTGAGAATGTATATCAATAATGACTTCTTCTGTTCGTTCTCCAGATCTTTTAGAATACGAGAAAATCAAATATTTTAGCGATTGAACTAGACACTGTAAAATATGGAGAAAAGCCCTGGTCTATTTTTATTAGGGCTGTTTCGCTCTATCAAAAGGATTAAATTTTATCAATAATTCACAACGCATCACATCACATATCGATGATCAAACTCACACTTAACAACAAGCCATTGATACTATTCGATTCAACAACCAAACATCAAATGTCTCCAATCGCAACGCAATGCCAGCCCACACCTCAACATGAAGGAACCAAAGCAATACTCACCAGCAAAACACCGAAAAATGATATCAATAAAGCAGCTAAAGTCCTGCATAACACATTGCAAGTTCAATCTCCTCTCCCAAAGCGGACCACAAGCCTTGCCAATGTCTCCGGAGGCTCTTTCCACAGGTCTCCTAAAAAAAGAGACGAATCAAAACTCGCACCTAATCAAACTACAA
>ENA-UOTX01000357-UOTX01000357.1-compost-metagenome-genome-assembly--contig:-NODE-357-length-50173-cov-10.233671_pt1 | contig 50173 bp, 34 predicted proteins | sample MGYA00238143_ERZ746982 | MGnify/ENA primary metagenome ERZ746982 (study PRJEB28758, sample SAMN06268862) | compost metagenome | isolation source: single cell | place: USA: California, Emeryville, Joint... | reverse complement strand
ATTAGCTAGCAGCTCTAAAGAAATAAAAATACACATACAATCTAACCATGAAACGTCAATTATAATTATCATACCAATATATAAAGATCGAATTTTCTCTTCTCTTTTATGTTCTGCTAACCTCTTTAAGACATTGCCTTAGATAAAACACACGGATATGATACTGTCTGTGCAAAATTCAATAAGACAATGCAAATGGCTCATTTGTTACTTTCATCAGGAGCTGTTTGACTGTGAAGTGTTTTTTCCAGTCATAAAGTTCAATAATTTTGCAGTTGCATCACTAGATGCAGTCGCCAAGTATGTCTCCACCTGTATTCCAACGTACACTATTGATCTCAGCTTCAAAGTTCGTTTTTACATTAATTAACAGCCAAATGATTATGGATTTATTGATAAATAAGAAAAAAAACGCATTTGCGCGTATCTCACTTTACCATCAAGCAGGTAGTCAATTCTTACCTTTGTGGAGATAATCAAAGCTTTTCATTGTCTTCGATTCACAACGATCACAAATTTTGACGTCCTTGTCCCAACCATCCGTTGCAAGTGAATTTTCTTCTGCTGGATAACATCAATCCATTGTGTCCAAGCTATCAAGCATTAGCAAATGGGTTCATGAACGATGAAAAATTGAAACAATATCAAGCGGACCATCGGCTGAACTACATGACAACATTTCATTTCAATGATAAATGAATTTTTCAAGGTAAACGCTTTGTTCTCAGCATCACAAGTATTCAGCTAATTCCAAATCATATTTGATGAATATGAAAGGTTCACTATTGATGCTCCATCGACATTGACCATACGACTCTGAATAATAAATAGAGGAATAAGTTAGTAAAAAAACTTACCTTCTCCGTCAGCAACGTTTGAGTCCATATGGAACTTGCGATTATTATTATCTACATCTGAAATTACGAGCATGCCATAGTGATCCATTGTGACCATGAGCTTTCCATGTGGGTCGAAATCAAAAGAAGTGATCCAATTCTTTAATTAAACTATTTTTGAGAAAAACTGAAACAATTTCTTGATTAGCCTCACCTTCTTTGGCATATATTAGGCATGCCATTTCGCTTTACGACAATGCTTGACCAAATCATAGGTCTACGAGGAATTATCGACCTGGAACAAATGATAAGCGATTTCCTCACCGACCTAAATTGATCCTATTAAGTCTCTTCGTGAATTATGTATAATGTCGCCGTCTCTCGCCACTAAATCAAGAAATTAGTAACAAAGATTGAAGAATAGTGTGAGAATTTTAGATATTGTAAAAGTACGTCCTTGGGCTTCCTCGAAGCATAAAAATTCCTAGCTTTTTCCTTTCTTTGAAATATGAAATATTTGCATATTCGCCGTCTTATAGGCGGAGTGATGAAGAGAAATCAGAAGGCTTGTATTTCGGATTTCTTTTGCATGAGTTTGGCTGCGATCATATTCTTAATGGCAATATAACTGCCTACTTACACAGAAGAAGTCTCTAATACCATCAAGAATTTGTTTCGAAATTTCTTCAATATTGACATATTCTTGCTTTGTTCCAATATCAATAACACTGTTCAAGTTACTATGAGTGGCACACAATACGAGAAGATGAGAATATTGATATTCTATTCGAAATAAATGAGCATCATGCTGAGTCAGTTTGAGAGGATTCAAGTTTAAAGGTCGTATACAGAATCTATAGCATGAAGACAAGCAAAAAGTATTTTAAATATCCATTATCAAATCATCTACTTGGTGAACTTTGCATCAGTTTTGCCTTCCGAATCAGTCGGATTGAGATATATATATCTTCTTGATTATCTAAAGTTAAAATTATCGGGGCTATACAAAACTTTCGCAATATAATGTGTTTCAACCTCAAAATAATCAAAGGAGAGATATTTCTCTTATCATGTCGAATGGCTGAGGACGACTTTGATGTTCAGATGTGTTGAAGCAAAGAATTACTTGATTTCATATGATAATTCACTATCTTAAGATTTCATTTCATAATATTCTATCTAATAGCAAAGATCGCTTGAACTACTGGCTCACTGTTAGTCTAAACTCGATTTAGTGAGCTCTTGTGTGCACAAATTAGTCAATTGCCAAGTTTATTTGGAAGAAATAATCAAAATGATGAAACATTACCTTCTGGCAAAAATATTGGAGGGTCACATACAAGTATGATGCATTCTTCAACTATCAATATTCATAATATTGAGAAGGAGAGATATCTCAAATATGCCTCGGCATAACAAAATGAAAAGCCTTCTTATTAGCTTAATTTGAGACATTTTCTGGTTCACCTTCCTTATTTGCTTCTTCACCTTCCTTTTTAGGTTCTTCATCTTCCTTTTTTGGTTCTTCACCTTCCTTATTAGCTTCTGCGGTCACTGTAGTTGTTGAGGTGGTAACAGTCGTGGTGACGGTTGTCTCAGTTGGAGCGTCTACAGCCTTGTTCTCTTCCTTTTGGACTGTTTCCGTAACAGTTGTCGTAACTGTTGTCTCAGTTGGAGGGTGTTGAGTCTTGCTCTCTTCGTTCTGGGTGGTACCAGTCACTCCGCCCTCTGTTGTTGTGGTAGCTGAAGGTTCTTGAGTTTTCTTGGTTGCATCATCTCCTGCGTTCTTTTTTTCTTTTCTCTCCTTGATAGCAAAGTAAGTTCTGTCACCCAATGGAAGTCCAAGAGCGACTCCAATCAGAGAGAAAGCAATCATTGGGTTAAGTCTCGTTTGCTTTCCCAAGGCGATTCTCACCTGCGATTTAGTCGAGTATCCCAAAAAGGCAGTCAGGAGGCCGAGAGAAACAGCCATTGTCGAAGGATTCTTAGGTTGGATCCAGTTGAAACCGTAGTTTTTCAGTCTTGTGAAGTTAGCGATCAAGCAGTAAGCACTGGTAGCAGGAAGGATGTAAAGAGACCATTTTCCCAACTCTTTGATGACTTTTCCATCGAAGCCGAATTTGCTTGGAACGAGGTTTGGAAGTTTTTTGTAGTTGAGCGTAATGTAGACCATTTGCGCGATGATGACTGGCGCAGCGAGTGTGATGTATGCAATTTCAAGTCCTGTTCTTTCTTTGAAGAACTTTTGGACGGATTCTTTGAATTTGGAAAAACTTGCTCCCATTTTTGGATTGATTTAATGATTTTTTATGTTTATAACTATCAAATTTCTTGTCAGATTAAATAGGCACTGGCTAACTGTATCTTTGTCACTACGGTATCAATTCAAAGCAAAATTAAGCCACTAATAAATTTTTTATCGATAAAATTCTACGGTATTAGATGCCGCGTATGAAGCTGAATCTTTCTCCTCAGCATAACGGAATTTGTTCAAGTTTGCTTCGTTTCTATAGGTAGTTGCTTAAAATTTTAGTTTTGGGGACCTGTTGTATTAGATATGAGATTTTATGGAAAACGGCGGGAAAAACAAAATGCCGTTCGTTCATTGCCCTAAAAAGAGCCATATTTACACTCCAAACGTTGCTTTATGATCATTAGCTTGTGATTTTTTAGATAAGTTACTTTGCAATTTAGCGGAAAAGTTTTAGTATTTCTTACTTGATAGGTTGAGTTAAACAAGCCATATTTGCCGCAATGCCATAATCAAGGCTAGCTAAATCAAAGGTTATTTTTGCTTATGAGTGGTCAACTTAGCCCAATTTGTGAAAACTCTTTGTGGGTGGTTTATGCAAATTTCGATAAAATTAAGTTTTTAGCAGAATTTGATTCCTAAAGCTCAGAAACTCCCCCTGAGTGCTCCATGACAGCCAGAAAGTGATAACCTTGCAGAAAGATTGTGTATTATTTAAAAAAAAAATGGTAAAGCCCTCTGAAAACACTCGGAACGACATCAGCATTGATACTATTTATTAATAATTTCCAACACCTGGAACCAGATTTGAACCTCGCTCAAACCTCTATGCTACGTCGAATATTTCCCTCTCTCTCCCTCAATCAGCCATGAAAAATCTTAAGTAAAAGAAATCACTTGATAATTTTCGGCTCTGGTTTTAATGAATGATAGCACGGGCTATATTTTCACGAATTATAAATAGAAGATTTTAACTATAATAAATCCTACTAATTATTAACTACAATTTTTGCAGATAACTCTGAGTTTCTTTGATTAGCTTCTCAATTTTCTCAATCTCAGTTTGATAATTGTCGCCGTTTCGAGTATCCTGATTGTAGCTTTGGAGTCCTAGGAGGTAGTCTGCCAAGATAGCTCGATGAATCTCTTTGGCGTTTAATACTTGAGCAATACATCCTCGCCAAAATGCTATTTTCTTGGTCATCGCTTTCACATTCAAATCTTTGAGGACCTAAAAGCGAGAGGCTTATTACACTTTCAATGATAATGGAAAGTACGCTATTAAGTTCCTCAGTTTTTAATTTATCTTGATCCTCGATACTATTTATCTCTCCAGAAAGCGATTTGAGGACGTTCTCAAGGTCTTTAATTTGTTGGAGGGCCTAGATTTCGAAAATGGTTAAGACTGCTTCAAACCAAGTAATCTACCTTCATGTTTGATGTTTGGAGATATTTGTTCTTCATTTCGTATTTCGTTTGAAGTTCAAGCTCCGTTTTATGATTCTGCAGTTTGATCTCTTCAAGCTTTTCATCAAGAACCTGCAACTCTTCTGTAAGCCTCGCCTTTCGATCGAACAGACTCGATATCGAAACATATTGGCTCATTTCATTTGGCAACTTTTGCACCAGCATATTCCTTATTTGTGAGTACTCCGAGAGCTTCTTCTTGATACCTTCTATGCCCTGCAAAACACTATGTTTGAATTCTGTGATTAGTATTGAATTCAAAGTGATATCCCTACTTATACGAGGAAAAACCGTTTTGAACTTCTTTCCATTGTGTCTCAAATTCACTGAAATCGCTTCTCATTTGCGAATTGATCTCATTCAAAGTTCTTCTTCGTTCCTACGTCACATCAGATAGTTAATCATACAAAAATTTCATTATCATTGCTACAGTTTCAGGCTGGCTTGAGGATTTCCTGACTAAATCAAGCATGCGGTTCGCATGGTCAGCGATAAATTTCTCGAGTTTTGTAAACTGCTCCCTTATATTCTGAAAAATTTAACAGTTGCTTTAGTACTGTCGGTATTGACGATAACATACTCTATTGCTGCTTTTTTGTTCAATTTGAGAGAGCTTATCCGTGTTGTTGCAATCTTCGAGGATAATTTTTTCCACCTCTTCTAGATGTACTGTATGGTCATTGTCTTGAGTTTCAATATCGATCAGTTTCGTAAGGCTGGAGATCAGTTCCCCTTCACATTTTTGCATCTAATTAGGTACAGAAGACACAGAGGTGTTAGACTAAGCTGATCAAAATACTCACTTGTTTAGTGTTCTCTGATATTAAAGACTCAATTTTAATAAGGGCCTCCAGGCTCTCATTTCGGTAAGCTTTCTTCACCGCTGCTGCTTCCAATTCAAATTTTTCATGCTCCTCGATCAGCGCGTTCAGGTTCACTTGTTTTTGTACTAGTTCGGAGAGTCTAAGACCCTCAAGAGGAAAGAAAACTACCCATGTTATTCAATAAGCTCACATCATTTAGCAAGTCCTCAAGACAAGAATTGAGGAGGCTACTTCTTGTGCGTACGTTCCAGATTTTTATTGCGTTGTCATTGGAACCTGAGATCAAATAACGACCGTTCTTCGAAAGCGCCACGCAGTATATGCAATCTGAAGTTATGCGTTTGCTAGATAACCATCGAGATTGATTACAATATTACATTGATGAGCGTTTGGCATGCTATACACTTCGCAGTAGTTAGTCAGATCCCAAAGCTTTATCGAATTGTCAAGAGAGCCTGAAATCACGAATTTGCTGTCCGGGGTCGTAGTGATTGAATAAATGGAATCTGATTCTCTACATGAGAAAAACAACTAAGAATAGCTTAACAATTACAACTATGAGCGTCTTTAAAAGCGTGGACGAGTGTCCGTTGTTCAAGATTCCAAATTTTGATGCTTTTATCAATCGAAGACGTAACCAAAAATTTCATATCATTCGTGAACGCAAGTGATTGGATCTCATCTTTCAAAGAGATAAAAAATAGCTGAAAAATTTGTTGACTCCCCCCCCATACATACCTTTATGAGCATTAGCAAACATGTGTTCTTGGCTTAATTTTCGGAGATTCCAGAGTTTCACAGATTTATCTCTCGATCCAGATGCAAGTAATGACCCATCGCGACTGATCGCCAACGAGTATACATAGTCTAATAATCATCAGACGAAGACGCGTCCAATAGAATCACCTTGATGTGCTTCTGCAATGGTATAGATAATAGAAAGGTCCTTAACGTTCCAAATCTTTATTGAGTGGTCAATTGATCCCGTGTAAAACGTTTCCCCTTTGGGATCGACAACAAGCGCCTCAATCCAGTCTAATGAGCGGTAAAGCCTCTTGCTTAATAGACGATTTTACTAGAATGAGCACTATTAACTCTGTCAATCAAAAGTTTCTCTGATACGTCCCAGGCTCTGATGCTTTTATCTCGGGAGACTGAGAGAAGATGCGAGGAATTTGGGACAAACGCGACCGCTGTGATCTTATCTAGTGAGTTTGAATAGTGAGTAATGCTCCAAAATGCGAAAAAACCATCATGCGCGCCTTGAAAACTGAATAATAGGGTCCTTTTGTGCAAGTCCCAGATTTTTATTGATTTATCATGGCTCGCTGTGGCAAAAAGAGAGCCATCGGTCCCGATGCTGATTGAAGTGACTCTTTCTATGGGTTTAGTGAGTTTGCGTTAAAGGGACTGGGTACCAGAATGGGCATTGTTGAAGGTCTTGACGACTGAAAATTCGATGATTGGGGAGGTATCGGCTTGCATTTAGTTATTCTTCGGGATCAATTATGAAAGTAAAAAAATGTTTAAAAAATCTTTGTTGGATAAATGCTCAAATAAAATTTAACAGCTGAAGAGCTAAAGAAAAGAGTCTATTACTGTGAGTGTGAATTCGAAAAATAACTTAGTCTTTCGAAAACCAGATCATTTGCATGTTTCCTCCTTCTTTACCATAGAAATTGAACCGAAGGTGGCTTACTTTTAGAAAATTGCTCTTTTTCGCCTCATAAAAGTGAAACAGTACAAAATAATCAAAATAATTAAAAACTCAATAGGGCTCATTACTCCTTTCTATAAGTTATGATTTTTATATGTTTCTCATAAAATAATGTGAAACATATATTGATGAGAAGTAGAATTTCATGATAAGTGAGAAATTATAAAGTGATGGGTTAAATAGGCTTCGACAATTTCCGGCTGAAAATTTTGAAGTATCATTCAAGCAATGCGATTCGCTGTAGAAGGAAAAAAGGGAAATTTCGGGAACTCAACGCTATTTAAGCCAGCAAATTGCTTATGGAACACGCAAAAACAGAGAAATTTTTACTCTCAGTTGAAGTGAAACATTTTCAGTAAATTCCAAAAATAGAGGTTCCAAAGGAAACCGATGTATCCTAAATAACCGAAGCTAATATTCTCCTACAGCACTCGCTTTCAGCATTTCATTAGTTTTTCCTCTCTCCCTATCTCTCTCGCGTACTCGCTATGAGTGAGGACTAATATTCTTAGCTTAAAAAGATGGCAGCAATGCATTGAAGAGAAAGAAAGAGATCGGGAAACTAGGAAAACTTTAGACATTATGACTGCACATATCAATAGAAATGAGGACCTTGAGTTATACCCTCAGAGATTTTCATGGAAAAGCGAGTCGTTTATCAACTTATATCAATTCCATAGTAATATAAAGAGCTGATCAGCGCAGCAAAGGGTCAATTATGAAAAACCGCGCGAAGGGAGTCATCAAAATCATCTGCTCTCTGAATTTGTAGGGAACCCATTTGGAAAATCACGCATTACCTCCATAACATCCATAGAAAACATTTCGATTCTTTTTTCACTCATGCCTTGCTTTACATCTGTCCATTGCTAATTATTGCTTTACCTCCAACGGCATCACTCTCGCGGCCTTCACCGCAGTACATTTTTGATTTAGCATCAATACGCTTATCAAAGTAAACTTCAGATATGCGCCCATTATTCAAATATTTAGTACGTTATATCCAAAAGCGCAAATTTTAAAAAGGTAAACAAAAATCTGATTTTCTTCAGAATTGCGGGAGAGAAAGGATAAGTAAGTTGCGCAAATTTTAAACCACGCGCAATAAAACAATTTTTTTTAATAAAAATGAACGACCTCTTTGCCTCTCGTCCTTTGACAAGCGGAACCAGCGAACCCCACACCGAAATAAATCAACCAGACTGTATGACGTCGAAAGGTCTTGAGCATGATGAACAACTAACCTTCACACCTAATAAGTCAAAGAGAGCCATCTTTCAGATTATTCGTAAAAAACCCAAGCTCAAGGCGTAAGCTTATCTATCTCGACAAACAGTTTTCTTACTTTCTTTCTTTTTAGAATCCAAATGATCGAATCGCAATTATCTGAGAACAACAGTCAGACCCCAGCCAAGAAATACAACCGAAAGGAAAAGAGCCTCGGCGAGCTGAGCAGGAAATTATTACTGAAATATGGCAGACTCGATAACTGTATAATATACCTGGATAAAGTGACTTTGGATCTTGGTAGGCGAAATTTTCAATTTTCCCAGACAAACTTACCACAAATAAATTTAAAAGGGGTCGAACGAAGGAGAATCTATGACGTGATCAATATAATGGAAAGTCTGAAGGTGATTCAGCGCAAAGGGAAGAATAGCTATCAGTGGAGGGGACTAAATTCAATATATCAGACCCTTGATGAGGTAAGTGTAATCATGAATGAAACGAATAATATTTTTTTCAGCTGGCCACGAAGACCGAAGAGACCGAAGAAACTGAGAAATTAGAGTCGCATGAGACCCAAACAGATGAGAAAGCTTACTCAAAGAGGTACCTCTACGCTATTCTGGGAAACATCCTCTAATAATATGAAAATAGTAAAAAGGAAAAGTCATTGGCACTGCTTTCAACGGGATTCTTGAAGTTGTATCTCGGCTGGAAATCAACGATATCCCTTGACCAAGCGGCTTCAAAGCTGTCACTGAAATGTGAAGAAGGCAACCAGATAAAAACAAAGGTAATTTTGAAATATGGCGCTCAGCTGAGGATGATTAGGTGCGGAGATTATATGACATAGCGAATGTGTTCATGTCATTGGGATTGATTAAAAAAACGCTTACTGAGGGGCGAAAACCCGCCTTTACGTGGATCGGAGTCACCGGTCTCGAGCAGTTTATGAGAAGATTAAATGCATCTGATAACGAAAAGGAGATTTTCACTTCAAAGCCAAGCAAAAGGAGCCTGATGAAGATGGCGAAGAAGCAGGACGACACAGTGGTGAAAACGCCGGTGCAAATAATCGATTCTATTGAAGCCACGCCAGGAAATTTAGCAACGACAGCTACAAGCCAGAAGCAGCTCATGGAGTCGCAGTTATTCAAGTTATTCGTCGAATTTCTTCAGAACCGAGCGATGAATCAAGAGAATTCCGCCGCAAAAGAGCAATTAAACTTATTACATGCGAATCCAGGTGCGTTTGATATGCAGCTTGGAACTCAGCAAGTGAAACAAACACTGTTTGACGCTGCAATAACAACAACTGTAAATTCCATGTTAATTTTCATTACTTACCATGAATTAGCCTAAAGGGCATCCTGAGGACGCCAGAAAAGAAACGCTCAATGGAGTTATTAGAAAACTTGACTCGCAATTTACCGACAACAATGATCTGAAATCGACTCAGAAGAAAGAATACCGTTCCTGTGAGACTGAACCAGGAGTGAAAAAGAAGTTATTTAAGACGACAATCCTCACATGTAGTCAGCCATTGCCGAGCTCCCAGTTATCGGCAGAGACTCAGGAAGGGAAGAATGTATTGAATAAAGGCGCTGGTACTCAATGATATTGTCATGAGGGTACAGTGATGGCTTTTCCTGAATTTATATGTGTGCTCTAATCATTCATTCATTATAAAATTTTCAGCCGTGCAAAATCGCTTTCATTTTTATCGTATTTTTCAATAAGAGTATCCGAAACGTATTGCACCTGGCGGAATGTGTGGTGTTATATGAGCTTCGAGTCTTTTTGTGGGTTACTTACCTTTTAAAATCCGAATAAGAGCTGGAAATTTTAAATAAGCGCTTGAATATTGAGTTGTACGAACTAAACTCACTTCTAATGGAATAATACACTCAAGGCAAAAATAAATTTGAATTTCAAATATTTATTTATCCATTAGCCTGGAATCAAATCAGCAAAGTAGCTCTATGAAACTCACATCGACTGATATCACAAATCTCGATAAGCAAATCGAGACTCTATTTGATTGCAAGCTCCTTACAGAGGCCGAGGTGAAAAATCTCTGTGAAAAGGTATTTATTTAAACCGCTGAAGGTATTGAATCGGAAATCTTTTTAGGCGAAGGAGCTGCTCATGAAAGAATCGAACGTAGCGTCGGTCAGAGCGCCAGTAACAGTATGCGGAGACGTCCATGGCCAGTTTCATGATCTAATGGAATTATTTCGCATTGGCGGCATGCCACCAGTAGGGAATTTAGATTTTGAATATTTGTAATGTGGGAATGTAGGATACGAATTATTTGTTTACGGGAGACTACGTTGACAGAGGATTTTATAGCGTGGAGACCGTCTGTTTGCTTCTGGCACTAAAAGTTAGACATAAAGAGAGGATCACGCTCACGAGAGGCAACCATGAGAGCAAACAAATCACTCAAGTGTATGGATTTTACGATGAATGCAACAGAAAATACGGAAATGCGAATGTTTGGAAGTACCTGACGGATCTGTTTGATTACCTGCCGCTTTCAGCTGTCATTGAAGGACAGGTGAATTTTCCTCATTGGAACTTCAGAGCATAATTATATCTTTTTCATAAGATTTTTTGTCTTCATGGTGGATTGTCTCCTTCAATCGATACGTTGGACCAGATTCGACAGCTGGACCGAGTGCAAGAGGTTCCTCATGAAGGACCTATGTGCGATCTTCTTTGGTCCGATCCTGATGACAGAGCAGGTGAAATAATACTAGATAAGCTAGTAGACTTAACTCTGCTGATTAGGCTGGGGAATGTCACCGAGAGGAGCAGGATTTACCTTTGGTCAGGATATTTCAGAGCAATTTAACCACACAAATAATTTGAAACTGATATGCCGTGCTCATCAGCTGGTGATGGAGGTAGATTATTATATATCAATCAGAGCTAACAGCAATTTGTGAAGGGTTATACTGAAACTCACGAACAGAACGTCGTGACGATATTCTCTGCGCCAAACTACTGCTACCGCTGCGGTAACCAAGCCGCGATCATGGAAGTTGACGAGAGATGCAAAACGAATTAGTACTAATTTTCCTTTGCTGCCTGATTTAACAGTAATATGATAGTTTGACATTCGACTCGGCGCCAAGGAGAGGAGAAGAGCATAAAATAACAAAGACTCCTGATTACTTCTTGTGAGTTTTTTTTTTATTGTTGAAAAGTTTCCGATTAAGTGTCCCGCAATATTCTTAATTTTATCCGTACGTGTTAGAGGAGTATCATTGAAGTAATTGTTATATCAATTTCGAAATATGATATTAAAATCGTTCTTCGTTGTAAGGTACCATTTCTCGTGAAGTAAGTTGCTTTTTGACCTATTCCTAATATCAAACTTACTATGTTTTTTTTTTGTTTCCTCTTTGTTTTTGTTTTGTAACAGTTTTGAGAAAATGCATCGGAGATTGATTAATTAATATCTTGCAGTTATACGGCATTTAGAGTAAATAAACAACAATTTAACAAAGTAAATGACGGAAATCAACGAACACTTGAACTATCCTACTGCCCAGCGCAAGGATACAATGTATCTCTCAACAATCAGTAATCAAAGGCGTGTAGGTCTTTCGTGAATGATTTTTTTGTGATTTAGAGCCTGAAGAGACCGGGTTCAAACAGATTAAAATCCAGAAAAACGTCACAGCCAGTCTCTTTACGCAAGATATCGAGAAGGCTCAGCCCAGATTCGCAAGCACTCAGTATCTCAATCGCGAAATTTTCTTGAATCGCAACGATGACATCGCTGGAAGTCATCCGAAGAAGCTGCATCAGCCATTAGAGAAACCGTTTTACTCTCTCATCAACCAAGATATTCAGGGCACCCAGCCGAAGAAAACTGGATTGATAACGACTCGAAAGCCAACAAACCCGCTGACACCTGAGTATAGGCTGCCATACGTAGAGGTTCGTCCGACTACTCCGCCGAAATTTATCAGAGACCAGATAGAAATTAAAGTGAGTACCTGTGAGAAACATGTAATAATTGCCTATTTACCTAGGACATCGATGGCGCAAGACCAAAACCTTACTTTAAATACGGCGTTGAACGCTCAAGCTTAAATGTTAATGATATTGATGGCGCAAGGCCTAAGAAAGAATGGGTGGTAAAGCAATAGCACTTGATTTTAGTATGGTAACGATGATTTCGCGTGTAGCCAAAGAAAGAAATCGATTCTCTCAACGTGAAGGACATCAATGAGTTTTTTGAATTCCATAGCAAAAGGGTCGTAGACCCGCTCAGTCCAAGATACACCTTGGTAAATGAGGAAAATCAGAAGTTTGAGTATGGCGCAGTGCGAGGGAACAAATCGATGATAAGGCACCCGAAAGAACCACACAGAGTAATGTCGTTTGATTTGAAAACCGATGATATTGAGGGAGCTCATGCCTCCACTGCAACCGAACCTGTGCGAAAAATCAATACGAGAAATAATATCAACAGGATAGATGATATCCCAGGCGCTCAAGTTCATTCGCTTAAGAAGGGAATAACCACAAATAGACATCTTGACCCTCTAAGGCCTCAATACAAGCTGCCCGGACACTCTGAGATGCCACCAGACTTTTTTAGAAACTCAAAACCGGTTGGCCTTTCCAAACACGCGACAGAAAAGAAAATTCTTCCTTCAATCGAGCAGAAATCGGCAGTACCAGTTCAGTCGCAACGGCAAGAAGAGCCTAAATCCCAAGTATCAGCGGATGAGCCGATAAGATCCTCGGGAATAGCAAAGAAAGAGTCAACGGAGAATAAGCTTCAGCTGGATGATGTCAAGTTTGATGGGAATCGGGAGGTGCAGCCTCATACAGTCGAGCAGAACACTAAAGAGTTTTTCAGAGGGTACACTCCGACTGGAGATGACCCGAAAGCAAAGACTTTCTCGAATTTGTTGGCTGGAACTGGACAAAGGACGTTGGGTCGAAGCGCGACGACAACGAATGCTTTGACAAAACAGAGCATTAAAAAATTCTATGGAGTGGAGGATCGAGGATTAGTCTCATCAGGCAGCGATTTCCAGAGAAGTGCTGAACAATTCTTTGAAGGACAAGGAGGAAGAATGGAGGCTCCTAACCGAGGAACGTCAACAGCGAAAGAGCAAGGAACTACCCTTGATGCAAGAGTAAGCATCATTTTCTTTAATTAATATGACATTGTTTAGTATAAAACCGTTGCGTCGGAGAATTACCAAAAGAATTCTGCAAGTTTCTGGGGTACGAGTCATCAGCAAAATCTGACTATGCCGTAAGTGTTTTTTTAACGAAACCAGCTTAAATCATTTGTTTAGGTCAAGACCTCTGACTTCAGCACAAAAATTCGATAAATTTATACAGTAGCTGAGGATGATCTAGAAAGAATCTCAAAGGAGATTTGCGTTGAGTGTGTCGTTTCATTTCAGTTTTAAGTTTATTATTAAGACAATTTTTGAACTACATGATAAAGGAGTTTTTACATCTTCTCAACAACAATCTTTCCAATACTAACGACTCTCAAAAGTTGTTTAATAATACCTGTGGTGAGAGGCGGTTTTAGTCTGTTTAATATATTAAATTCTAATACAATCAAAACAGTCATTTCATTCACTGTCTGATTGTCTTAGTATCGCAGTATCAGAATCCTATTTGCTAGCTTCACAATCAAAAGTTATAAATACAAGTCTAAATATTGTGGGATCTAATAGTAATTTCCACTTTAAAGGCACATATATGGCAGTTAAGCTACTATTTTACGAGAGCCTCTATCAAGGAAGTTGTATTTTTGCGAACCTATATTTATTCTGATTTAGATAACGATCGCATTCAAAAACTTCAAACAGTTAGAATTTCCTTTCATATTAATCTGTTAAACAGCATTATTCCAAAATTTGCGCAAAACCAGAAACTCGCAAAATATGAAAATGCGAACTCAATCAGATCCATCAAAGAACAGAGCACTCGAGGATATCACCAATAAACCCTCTGAATACGAAAACAGAACCGAACAACACACCACAGGCTGCAAAAATCTGCAATTGAAAAACCTTCCCATCTACGAGTCTACAAGAGCATCAACAGCAAGAAACGAAACTAGCCACTCCCACCAAAGTCACCCTGACTCGCCAATATCCTCCTCGATGAACCAAGAAATCGAACAACTCACTCAACAAATTAACTGCCTACAAAAAGAACTTCAGCAGCTGAGAAGAGAAAGTAGTATAGCTTTCTCAGAAAATGTGAGAATGAAAAGCCAAATCGAGCGTTTTGAGTTCTTCTGCACAGGAGTAGCTCAAGCAGTAGGAACATCCTCGTATGATTTAAATGAAATCCTGGCATTGGTTATAGAAAGATGCAGTAAATCATTGAAGTTGGAGAATCTGCGATATAAGCCCACTCCTTCTTCCCATTCAACGGCCAAATTGAGTTTGCACACCCCAATTTCAAATGTAGAAAACCCAAATAATACTCACCTCGCATCGCAAGTTTCCGAATTCGATTGCAAAGAGAGTCCTTTCCCATCGAATAGCAGCTATGGATTAAACAACAGCGGAGTAAAAGAAGTCTCGTTTCCTCAGTTGAAAGCACACGACGAGGATGACATGGTGCGCATAAAAGACACTTCACGGTCAATACAAGTTGGCTCAGTCTGCGAAAGTAGTCAGGTTACGGAGGAAGGACCAAAAAGAGAAAGAGGCAAAATAAAGGAGGTATTTGTGAGGACAATCCGCCTCGTGCTGTGCTTATTGAAGGAAGAATATGGCTTTGGGCTTAGGAACTTAGTCATTTTGGGAGCTGAGTCGGAAGATAAAGAAAAGCTGAAAGAGGCTCAAGATCGAATCGAGACGTTAGAGAATATTTCGAAGGTGTATTACCGAGGGCTTCCGCATTTTAAGAATATGAATAAAGGCCAGTATATAAGTGCGTTGGAAGATATGTTTCAATTTTTTGAGAAATTTTCTTCGGAATGTCTCGAGGAGAAATCTAAAATTAAAGAAGTGAACATCCAGATATTGAAGAAATTGGGAAATGTTGTATGCGATCAGCAAGAACTTATGCTGCATGTTATGAAGATACCAAAAGTTTTCTAAATGCATTGCTAGAGAAATTATTATTGAAGTTTTCAGTGACTGATTTATTGGCAAATCTTGAGAAAATGCTTTTAGGATGAAATTATTAATGATACCTTTCTTTTTTATTATAAATCCCTGTCTTTTTTTTTTTTGCTGGGTGAACATCAAAACTTTTCAATGAATGAGACCACCAATCATTCAAAAAGTAATTTAAATTGCAAGTCACTTATACAGCTATTGAAATTAATCAGATCCAAGCTCTTTGGTGATGGTTTCAATAAAAAACCCATTTGATCGAGAAAATATTTCGCCTTAGGTACTAATTACTCAAATCTTCACAAAGCAATTCAAAATCAGGATTACATCGATATTTACACGCTGTCAACTGTGGCAATGGATGAAAATCGATGATCAATAAAACTAATTTAAATTCACCATTTTCCTATGATTCGTCTGAATTACACAGTTCTAATGATTCGAAGCGTTCTTTCCACCAAAACTTGATATCATAATTTCCAATCGTGACGAGGTCAGTAAATAGCGTTTGTAAATTCTGCGAAATTTAATTCAAAACATAATTTTCAGTCTTTTAATCTCAAGCACAGAATTCGCAATATATCTCTCACAAGATGAACCAAACCGTGCTAAAACAACTCGAATACTAGTAACTTCCTCTTTTAGATAGACCTAATTTGAGAAACCTTTGCAGCCAGAAAAGAAGAGACGAGATCGAGCGTCAGTTGACCGAAAGACATGAAAATAGTGCCAAATATCATCAATTGCTTGCTGAGTATCCTCCATATGAGTCGTTAATTGCTAATTCTTCTCTATAAAGCACAATGAAGAAAGAGATTACGATGTTGGAAACGAAAAAGTACTGATAATCATTTCAAAACTATTAATAGAGAACTTTTCCCTAGAGATGTGTATGACAAAAGGAACAACATATTCCTACAGGATAAAGACAGAGTCCACAAGAATTTTACTCAAGCGTACCACTTTCCAAAGCTGTTATTAGGAGCACTAATGTGTCTGTGAAGGTTCGGAGCCGTTGCTGAAGCTGATTATATTCTCAGAGAGCAGAAAAAGCGAGCGAACCAGTTCATTGAAGAGCATTTGGCCAAATTGTAAGGATATATTTGCAAGTGAAGAGAGTTTACCTCGGTTTTCTGTAGGAAAGGAAAATCTGGAAAACAAACGGAAGATTCAAGAAATGTGAAAGTAATTTCTACTACTATAAATCGAGCAAATTATTCAATAAATATTATGACAGGCGGTGAATCTCGAGGAGTTAGCACGATTAGAGGCTGAAATTCAGAGGATTAATAAGGAAGTTCATCAATATCGAACCCAGTTGATTGAAAACGATGAAGAAGTAATTAATGATTATGTGTTCCAAAAAAAATTAAAATTCATGCTTGCCTATAGCGAAAAATGCAGTTCGAAAGCTTAGATAACAGCCTCTTGAACCAAAGCGTCGCAGCTCCTGGTCAAGAAGAGCAGGTAATTGATTCTACCTCTGTACCTTGTATTTATCGACTTGCAGAAACAAGAACAAGAACCAGAAGACAATGGACGATCGATTCCACCAAACAGACTCTCTTTTGGTCCTGACCAAAATGAATCTTATGAAGAGGAGGGAGAAGATATTGAAGAGCCATCATTCCCCACGTTGCAGCAAGAAGTGCCAACTCAGGAGGTCGCTAAGAAACTCAATGAAAGTCCTGATCAGAGCTCCGACTATTATACTCAACAAGAAAATAGTACAAGGGCCGCAATTGATCTCTTAACGGAGAAATCAAACCACGAAATGACTCATCATTACTCTGGAGACATCATAAACACAGAGAGCAATCTGCAATCGCCATCGAAGAGACCGGACCTGTCTTCAAGGGGAGATGAGAGTCTTCTTTCGCAGAGACAAAATAGATTCGACTATGAATACCAGACTCAGCTAACCTCAAAGATCAAGGAAAGTCCGTCTTAGTTAAGGAATCAGCTCCTCGAGAAATATGAAAGAGAATTTGCGAAAGCAGGATCTTATTTGGAGTCAAAAACATATAGAATTCAACAATCATATAATAGCAATCAGAGTGCTCCTCTAGAAGGAATTAATACCGTCCAGATTAAAAATAAGAATGCATAAATATAGTATGCGATAATTCTCTAGGCATTATTCTAATTTTACGGATAGATAGGACATCGAAAGATATGGAAGACGAATCACGGAGACTATTTTCATCTCGCGTATTGGAGTTCAACATCATTAATGAATAAAACTTTACTTTCCTAAGCTAATTCTGTTACACTGTTATCTTTGCTTTTGTTTTGTGTTTTTTTGTTTTTTTGGACGAATGAAGCTATTAGTTATTAATATCAATGAAAAAGAAATAATATGAATGTAGATGAATTTGACTTAGATGTTGTCACAGCGAAAAATAAAGAAAAGATCTTTGTGAAATGACATTAGTGTTTATCCATTTGTAACGAAAGTTTATGTGAATTCATATGAATTGGTGAGATTTTAGTAACTGTGCTAGAAAATTTCAAAACTTTTTGTTGTCTTAACTTCCACTTCTCTTTCTGTAATGAATTACCTATTATTGCTTTTATTTTGAATTGAGAATCCGAAACTTGCAGCAACTGTTTTACATCAATATATCGTTTTCAAAAATAAAAGTTTCTACTTCAAATCAAAACGATTATAGGTTTTATAACATCATTGAAGCTAATGATCACATCATATTGCAGTATATGCATGCATTTATTGACTTACAGGATCTCAATGCTTATCGTCTCTTTTTATCTTGCGAGCTTGGTCTTCCTTGACTTCCCGATCTTCCCTTATCTGAAGAGGTTCTGACAGGAGTCAACCCACCAGACTTGTCACCTTTTTCAGCTCTCTCGACCTTTTCTTTCTTAAACCAACCCTTAATCGCATCCATGCTGAAGACAGAGAAGAAGATGATCAAGACGATGATTGGCGCAGCAAAGTTATGTCTAATGGATTGTGTTAGGGGAGACTCACATCACAAGCTATTACCCATGAAGATATTGGACTTTAGCACGAGCAGAAGTTTTCTGGACTGTGAGGTTCTTCTTAACGACGTTGCTTGCGTCAAATTCTGACTTGTCGACGTTCACTTCGAATTCGTTTCCAGTGCTGGCGGCTTTCTTCTTGCGGTAAGAGACCTTGAGCTTGTAGTCGGAATTTGGAATGCCAGAGAATTCATAGTAGCGGAAGCGTTGGAGGGTCTTTCTAGCGATGGTTTCATCGTCCTTTTGGAGGAGGATTTCAACGAGATCCAGTTCATTGAGGTCGCTAATATAAGAAATGCATGAGACACGAAAAACAGCGTTGGGTTACTTTTCTGTGAAGTCTTCAGAGAATTGCACATTGCCTTGGATTGAATAAGTGCTGGGCTTATCGAAGTGGATAAAATCGACCTACAGAGAGAGTTATCAATTTAATAACAGTATACAAAGGAAAGTTACATTATAGATATCTTGCTTTTGCATTTTAACTTGAATGCTTTGAGGCTTGACAGTTCCTGTTCTCTCATCAGATTTAACAGAAATGCTGTAGGTTGTTCCTGGAACGAGACCTCTGATTCTGAATTTGCCTTGAGTTCAGTAAGTTTCAAAAGATAGTGTCTTATCAATAAGCTTACCGTCTTTATCAGTGGTACCGGTCTCTGTAGGATGAATGCTGCCGTCTTGTGGAACAGCAACGACGTCGAGTTTTTCAATGCCGTCTTGGTTCAGGTTAATAACTAATAAATCGCAATTGAAGAGTTTATATCAGCTTCATAAGGACAAGGTTACCTCTGCCGTACACAGAGAAAGCTGTTCTGACTGCCTTGATATTGACGGTAGCACTGCCGCCATCAACGATCTAATTGATTAAACGATTAGCTTGATTTAACTCTAAAAGATGTTCATTACGCTGACGGTAGTTTGAGCAGGCTCGAAGGTATACTCCTTCAAAACAGGTCTCACGAAGTATTCTCCTTTAACCACCTCGTGGGTGATGAATTTACCCTTGATAGCAATTCGTAATTAGTTTTGTTATGAGAGAAAGGCAGTTTTACTGTGTCGTTGGTGTAGTTATTGAATTTCAAGAAATTCTTCTTTGAGGTAGATGAAATGAAAACCAAAGCTCCAGAGACTGGACTTCCTTGGTTATCAACGACGGTGATCTCCAAAGATGAGAGCTTTTGAGCAGCGACGGTCACCTTGATTTTGTTCTGGCCGGTGTGCTCAATTGTTTGGAAGAACTTGTAGCCAACTTTAGAAATGTCAAGCACGTACTATTCGAAAATACAATGTTTAGATACAGCCACTTTTCAATGAAAAAATACCTTGGTTGAGTCCACAAAAGGTCCGAGCTTGAATTTAGCTCCTGACAGATGCTCAGGACCATGGACCTTCTCTCCGGTGTTCTCATCGACGACGGTAACGTCGTAATGAGAGACGGCAGGTTCAACAGTACCTTCGAAAACAACTCCAGGTCGGATCTCGAATTCGACGGCTGGTTGATCCTTGTTGCATTCGGAAGGAACGACAGTGGTGAAATGTGTTGGGTAGAAGAGCAAGTTCTCGATGAAGCTCACAACCTTGGAGTTATTCACCTTTGAAACATCAGGCTTTGGAGTGAATTCGACGTCGGATCCAGGGGCGAGGTACTCTTGGAAGGCAAAGTACAAAAATTCACCTTGGGTTTTCTCGTATTTGATTGGGAGGACTGTGTCTCCGGATTTCTTAGAAGAAACCAATTTGAGGGATAACACCTTAGGAAGGACCTGAGGCAAGTCCTTGCTGAGTGCAGCGTCCTGCTTAACGATCGTGGAGTTGAATTTAATGTAGCCCTTCACGAGATTCTTGAGAGGCTTGAACTGGAATGGAGTGCCTGAGGCGGAATCGTAAGTGAATTCCTTCTTTTCGTATTGGTAGCATTCGTCAGGGATAACTCTGTAAACTCCGCCTGATTTCAAGCACTTCTGATTGTCGCTAGGTGAGAGAGTGTAGCTTTCAGATCGGTTTTGCTTGTCGATCAATTGCACGGTGATTGGCTTCTCAGTCTGGTAGAGGAAAGAGTAGCCGGTTTGCTTAATCTCGATGTTTGAGACGTTTTCGTTCTTGTTGAGTGGAAGGTTGATGACCTTCTTGTCCCAGCAAAGAGCATCGTTGTCGACGTGGAGTTCGTAGGTGCCTGGGATAATTCCCGAGAATTTGAATGTCAAATCTTTTCCAAGAGAGATCTTCTGGAGCACTTTCTGAGTGGAAATGGTCTTAAGGCTAATCGTGGTTTTGCTTCTCAAGGCTTCGGATGCGTCAGCCAAGAAAGAAACTTTACCAGCGACAGAAAGGCGAGGTCTGGTGAAGTTGAGGTTGAAGAGCGGGGTGTTGGTCACGGTAATATCTCTCATGGTAGGGTCAAGGATAATGTCTCTTCCAGCTCCAGAAATTGTTGGGCGAACAACGTAAGTGCCAGGCTTGACTTCAAAGCAGAAAGTTCCATCAGCGTCGAGTTTAGCCATACGCTTCTCAGACTTGCTTTCCAAGTAAACGTTGATTTTAAGGGTTTCACCTTGATCTGTTGAAGGCGAAAAAGGTTAGAGAAATGACCCAAAAAATGGTTTTTACCAGAGTCTCCAGCAACGTTAACGGAACCGCAGACGTGAAGGTAAGACAAGACGATGTTTGGAAGAGTCTCAAGTCCAGAGTAGATCTTCAAGTTGTGGATTGGCTCGAAGAACAAGTGTTCGTTGTTTCCTTCCAAGGTGTATGTGCCGAATTTGATCTATAAAAGGAAGTATCAAACGATCAGATTATAGCCAAAGGAAGGAGGGATATTACCTTTTCAAGGACATAGTTTCCTTTGGCATCTGTGGTAGCTTTGTACTCTCCATCCAAAGTCACCTTGACGTTAGCAAGACCGTTTCCTTTGGTATCGACAACCTTTCCTGAGATCGAGAATCTTTCAACCTATCGCGATAGTTATGAGCCGTCATGATCAACAAACAAGCTTGATTACTCTGAAGATATTGTTGAGCTCAACCTTTTGGTTGCTCACAGTGAAAGTGTGGCTGCTTGGCTCAATTTCGATTTTGTTGTTTGGACTTGAAGACTTCAACTTGAGCTCGTAATCACCGTTTGCGACGTTAGTGAAGGCGAAATTTCCCTAATAAGTTTATTAGAGAGGTATTCCAAGGAAATTATTACTTCCTTATCAAGCTTTGATTGGGCGATTGGCTGAGTTTTTCTAACAAGCAGAGTTTAGACAAATAGTTTTACTCAATGAGATTACCCTGCACCATAAAGGGAAATGGTATATGAGGTGACATCTTGGTTCTCGCTATTAACCTTTCCTTTAACACTGAATCCAGTGACGACGAGACTGCCTTGGCAAACGTGATCTGACTTCCATTTGAGGTCGCAAGTCAACGAAGAGGAAGGATCGATGACGTAGTCATCTCCATCAGCTAACAACGTGACCTTGTATTTGCCAGCCATCAGTCCTTTGAATTCGAAATTTCCGTTGGCATCGGTCGTCGCCTCATTTAGTTTTTTGCCAGTAGAGTCGGCGAGGCTGACTTTAACGCCGGCAGGGCCAGTGGTGGATTGTTTCGATTGCACCTAAGAGCGAGTTAGAAAGGTTAGATGCGAGGCGGCCCACCGTTATTACCTTGTTCGCCAACGTGAATCCAACAAATTTGAAATTGTGGACCTTTTCGGTGATTTTCTTAATCTCGTCGTATGACTTATCTATCAGATTGATGGCGATTCTTTCAGGTTCTACAGTGCGATTATTTACGGCGCTAAAGGGACTAAACATACCAAATTTGCTCTCTTTGATTGGCTTAACTCTGATGACATAGGACTTTCTATCGTAGATAGGGAGAAGGTAGAACCCGTTCTGGGAGCAGAGAGTTTTCTCGACAAATTTGCCGTCTTCGGTCTCTAGAATAACCTCGATTTGCGAGAAATCGGAGCTCTCATCATGCTGACTAAAATCCAAAATGAGAATATTTAAAATCGGAGAGAAGTCGGGTCTTACTCTGAGGACAGTTCCACGAAGCCGCTGAACACCATATCGTTGAAATCTTGTGCCCACGCTGTTGTGAGCAGGAATAAACAGGTTATGAAACCTATAGCTAATTTCGTTCTCATCGAAAGGATAAAAGATTTATATCGAATTTCTAATCAAGATATTAATTTTTTTCGATTTAACACGCATTAGAAATTGCTGGCTCTGCTTCAAAAGAATTCAGTTAAGCTGCTGTTTCCAAGAAAAAATTTACGTTGATAGGTGAGATCGAGAAAAAAATAATTAGTCTTGACCTCCTTGATGCATACAGCCTGAAACTCACGAATCTGAAAGTCTAATCCGTTTCGGATCTGACCACTAGTATGAGCAAATTCACTTTTTTGCTTTGTTTTGAATTTCACTTGAGTTGGTACCTCGAACGCATTAATTAATCTTGGCAACTCTCGAAGTAGCCTTAGAGAGGTTAGTTAGCATTTATAACGCGTCATCAAAACTACATTTAGATTAAGTCAAAGAAGAAAACTACCAAAAACGCCATTTTCTCATCAGTTCTAAAAAAGAGATAGTAATGCATTAGTTCAAGAGAACGAAAATGTTGCGACGAGGCTGATCTCCTTACAAAGTGCGGAATATGCCAAAGATGGACCTTAACAGGACATAAATTGTTAGAGAAGCAATTTTCTCAGGCGAATAGGGTCGTCTTAAGAAGGAACTGAGATGAAGGCGACATTAATATCCTTCTTAGCCATTTTCATAAGGTTAGATTTTCTGAGCAAGCTCTTATATTAAGTAGAATGAAACTTTGCTAAAAATAAAAAATTACTGGAAATAAGCATTAACAATGTCTGTAGATCGCAGCGGGTCTTTCAAACTGGATGCTTCATTCTTCAACAGAAGCAAAAGCCAATTATCAAAAACAGCCACTCGTTTTGCTAATCTCACAAAACTCGGTTCTGCCAGCACTCCAATGTACTCCGTTGCTAAACTCAATTCGATCAAAAGCAACCCTTCGAACCTCAACCTGGACTTTTCGGAGATCGTGACCACCTTGCACCCCACCACCACACCTCAATATTTCTTACCGAGGCCAAGGATCTCAATAGGCAGTGTTAGTTCAAGTAAAAGAGGAACTGACCACAGTTTGGGAAGCGTGTCAAGTCCTGCTAAAATAAGACGAGAGAAAAGTCTTACCGATGGCAAAAGACAAATAATCGTCGAGAAATATTTGAAATCCGCAATTAATCCATCTCCAACGAAGAAGAATTTAGATCTTATCTGGCATCAAACTCTCAAAGAGCCCAAGTACGAGGACTACGTAGATTCTCCTCCCCCTCGGAAAATGACTCTGAGTGTCGAAAAAAACTCGAGAACATCAGGCACAATGACCCCGTCTCACCGACGAAATCGCAGCTTGGAGAGATCGTGTTCTCATAGGATAATGGATTTCTCCAGCTTCCATACGAAGGCTCCATTGGATACAGCAGCCAATTCGAATCAAGTCTCACTGATCAGGGAGTTGCCTGAAAGAGGAAATTTCAAGCATATTGATAGGTTCTGCGACGCAATTCGCGATTTTCAAAAAATGCTGGAACACATGCAAAAAACAAAAGTCAATTTTCTGCGCGAGCAAGAACATCTTCACGAGTTTGTGCTAACCTTTGTCAAAGAGTTTGATATAATCGCAAAAACTCCCACGAAAGGGGCGAATCGAGCCCGTTTAACCTCTTTTCAGCAGGCTATAGAAGGCAAGGTCGCTTCTTTGAAGTCAGTGCAAGATTTGCTATATGACCAAACAAAAAAGATCCAAAGGCTCTGTCAAAAGCGGGGCTCAGTCGTTTTGAGGAGCAGAATGCTTAGTTTAGTCAGCGCGCTTGATGAAACAACGGCCGAGATCCCTCTGCTCAGTGCGCTTGAGAAAAAGAGAGAAAAGGTAAAGGAAGAAGTCCAGATGCTTCAATTAGAGCGAAGAGAATCCGAAATAAAATCAAGAAGGAGTCACCCTGGCAGTCCGCTGCTTCATTCGCCGGCAGCGAGTCCTTCGAGAAGACAGACTTCCAAAGGTCCCATAAAAGCGAAGGACATGTTCGTCCAGATCTCAAAAAGAAGTCACCCTGACAGTCCGCTGCTTCGTTCGCCGGCAGCGAGTCCTTCGAGAAGACAGACTTCCAAAGGCCCCATAAATGCGAAGGACATGTTCGTACAGATCCCAAAAAGAAGTCACCCTGACAGTCCCCTGCTTCAATCGCCAGCAGCGAGCCCTTCAAGAAGACTGACTTCGAAAGGAACTACTAAAGTAAAAGAAGCTTCGGACCAGCAATTGACGTTTACAGAGCTCGCTGGCGAGGCGAGCAAAAGCAGGCACGAAAGCAAACGGAACACTGATCCAAAGCCTGAAATTGAAGGGTCTCTTGCTAATCTAGATAAACCACGTGAACCACCATTGCGAAGCCTGCTAGAGTTAAACCAGATTGTGAGAGAAGAATCTGATAATGAGAAAAGCCGTGATTCTATTAAAACTGCCGTGAAGAAGGTGGATCATAAAGAAATGCAGATGTTCTTTACCTCAGCCATCGGAAAACTCGAAGAAAAACTCAAGAGTGTGCTGAGCGAGGTGAAAGTGTTTCAGGCGAAGAGTTTGCTCAGTGGAAAAGAAAGCAGCGAAGCTGGGAGTAATAGAGTGCTTTCAGCTTATATCCAAAACCGGATTGACACCATTAACGAGCTTTGTGATCATTTGTTGAGAGTGCAGGAAAACAAAAGAGGAACTTTCCTGACCAGTCTTAATGGATACTTTGCAGAGATCGAAGAGATAATCGCTTCTAATTTACTAAAAATCTCCTCTCTTTGCCATTTGCTCTCAGCACTAATCGAGAAGTTATTTGATGCCTTTGAGTTCAAGAATAACTTCAGTCAGTTCGAAATGGGAGACAAAGAGATCAGAAAAACATACACCTCTGGGTTTCTTCAACGAAAGAATGAGCTGGATCAATTGCGAGAATCAGTACTCTTCATCGCACAGCAAATTGCGCAGACACTGCCTCAAATTGAGCAAGGAGCAGAGCTGCACGAAAATTACCTTGCGAACCTCAGCGATCGGGTCAAGCAGTTGTCGAGAGGGATGCGGTATTTAGCACGGTTCCCTGAATTAGACAGCGAATTTGAGAATAATCTTCTCGCTGCAACAACTATCAGCACGAAGCTCGCCACAGCAACGGAGAACTTGGAAGGCGCTTTTCAATCTGATGAATTTGCGAATGCGCAGGCCTTTGAATCATTGATTCAGTGCCTGAAAGAAGCCGCTTCGATATCAAAGAAACTCGACGAAACAATGAAAGAATTCGAGTATTATTCAAAATTTCATGCGTTTACCTCGGTATTAGAGGGTCCTATTCGAATTCTCACGGAAGTACGCGACGAATTTAGAGCTCAAGAAAAGCGTTCGAAACAGGTACTTGAGAAATCGAGGGAAAGAGTTACTATTCAATACAATGGGCTTGTAGCTGAGACTGAAGCTATCGAAGCGAAGTTTAATCACTTTACAGCTGAGATACTGGTCAATAACAAGAAATATCTTGACTTTGACTCTTCTCAGGATTTTCAGCATAAACTGACAGAATTTCGAGAGTTAATGGACGATCCAAAAACAAAAATTGAGTATTTGTTAACTCAGTCGTATCCATCATCAATCGTTTTCTTGCCGAGACCCATCGAAAAAATGAAGTTCATTGCAACTTTTGAAGAGAAGGTCAGTGCGATACATGAGCTCTTAGGCGTTGGAGAACTATTAAGCAGTACTCCGCTCGCCACCCTTTTCCATGAAGCGACATCCAAGAACCTATTAGACAAAGTAACAGCACTCAGAGATAGCATTAAGACTGAAACGAGGAGAATCGAGTTAATTGCAGGGTCTCCAATCATTAGCACAGAGTCTGGCTATCAGACTGCAGCTCATAAGATCCTAACGATCCTCATGAAGCTGAAGACCATGCTTACTAAATTAGTTGATTACGTCGGAAAGGTCAATAAGGCATATTCGAAACTGCGTTCACCCACTGACACCTCATCTACTACTGGTCCATCTGAGCTGCAGAAGCTGTTATCCACACTCGAGCAGCTGCATGGAGAGCTTTATGCTTCGATTGAAGAGTTTTTTAGTGTGCATAAGGTGTTTGCACGGTTAGGTGAGAGTGTGAGGGATATCCATAGGACTGAGTCGAAAATCCTCAAGAACATTTCCGAAAACATGGAAAAGGTGAACCAAAACATAGAGCTGTTTGTTTTGGATATCGTTCCTGTGACCAAGCTCGACAGATTTTTAGACTTGCTAACTGAGTGGCCAGAAGTCGCGCATTACTGCAAAACCGAATATGACCAAGCCCAGCCGATCGTTGAATATTTATCACAAATCAAAGAGAATATCTTCTTTCGTCCTGAACTCCGTCGCTCTGTTGACGATTTTGAGCTGAAGCAAAGACGCATTCTCTCCTCTCTCGATGTATGCGTGGCGTTCTTTGAGCTAGGAAAGGTTTTCAACTCTGATACGCTGGCTAGAGTACTTACTCCTCAGATTAAGGAGGATAATTCACTGCTTGTGTCGTTTATCTTCGATCTCGAGGAAGCCACAGAAAAAATGGACATCAAAACCGGGATATCGAGGAAGCAGGTAGGTAATGAGTTCGAGGAGTTCATGCTAGCGAGTATAGGTTTCCTAAAGCAGATGCATCGATACCTGCTCGATGTCCGAGAGAAATACTGCAATCTGTCAAAGAACTTAGAAGCGACGGCCGAGAAAAACAAAATGAATATTGTTGAGGCCTTAAGAGATTGCTGTCTTATGATCAAAGGCATGCATTCCGATTCCATAGCAAAATTGAATGAATTTCCCAAAGATTTTCCTGAAAAGCCCAAGGTGTTGGTGGTAATAGAACAATTTCTGAAAGATGTGGTTGAAAAGGACTTGAATGTCTTTGAGAAGCTCTTTAACGAGACAAAGAAGATGTCAGATTTCATCAAGGCGGTAAAAACCGATTTTTTGATGGAAGAACTCCAGTCGCTTCACTATCGGAAACTGAGTATGCTGGAGCATGAAACCTTACAATTGAGGCGAGATAAAGCAGATGAATACTTCCAACATCTAAACGTTTATCTAAACACGCCTGAAATTTCCAAGAAGAACACCATCCGAGGGTTTATCGTTGATCTCAGAAACATTTTTAGAGAGTTAAGACAGATTTTCGAGACTTTTCGAGTTTACTATAAGGACGGCAGAGAGATTTATAATATGCTTGATGAATTTCTTTCCATAGAAAGAAGCAACGAAGATATAACCAAGCGTTTAACTATTATTAACCAGAAGGTTGAGGAAATGATGCTTCTGATAAGGAATTCAGAGAAAACTGAGAAGAGTGAATCCGCTCTTGATGACGATTTCGGGAAAGTCAATGCACAGGCGATTCTAGACAAGGATATCCTCGGGTATTTCCAAGGCCTACAGGGATGGATCAAGCATCTTCTTGGAAGGGCCAGCATTATGGTTGAATTCGAAAAGGAATTAGAGAAATACTACAGTAAGGAGGTTGTTTGGCTGAAAGATGAGTACTCGGAATTCCTGAGGAAATGGAGGTTGGATGATATCGCTGTCTTCCCAAGAGAGCGCGGAAGAGCGAGCGAAAACGACTTTGAGGGACTATGGGGAAGGATATATGCCTTTGAAGAAGTGCTATACCATAGGCGGATTAGCGTGCGAGATGAGTTGCTTGCGAAAATTGCCGATGATGTTGAATATATGAACCAAGCGTTTCTAAACGAGTGGTTTTTCAAAGGAGACAGTCCAGAATACGCAGATAAGGTCTATCCTAAAATTATTCGGTTGGCGGATAAGATGCGAGAGAAAAGGATAAAGAAACTTAGCATGATCGGAAGAATGAGTAAATATTACGAGGTGATTGATAAGGTTTTGCAAATAGTGGCTGATTTGGATGGCAAGGAGATGCTTTCAGCGTTTGGCTTTAAAGCGGTTCATGAGTTAGAAACTATTGAGTCGCATCTCACAATTCTCGATTTTGAGCACTGGCGAGCTCTAATGAGTTTGCTCCTAACAGAAGGAGAGCAGCTAGTGAATGGGACTGATGCAGAAACTTCGTTTTTGAAGGAGGTTGAGTCAAGAATTGGATTCAAGCTGTTTGGGAAAATGATTCCAATGACGATAGGATTTCGAAATGTTTTGCTTGATCTTTAAAGAGTGAATTTTTCCTCACTCATTTTGAGTATTAGCTATATACAATGTAACTGAATAACACCATTTTCGTGGAAACTTCTGGTCCGTCTATTTTTTAATTTTTTAATTTTTTTGGAGTCGTTATACTTTACCATGGCATAATGCAATTAATTCTGAAAAGCAATTTTCCTTACAATTTCGATGAGAAGCTCGGATTATCTCTATTGATGGTTTTTTGTGTGTATCAGGATAGTAGCAAGCTCCTATGAGACATGGACCCAGGCATATAGTTTCTGGACAAAACTCCCAGCATTTTTCACCAATTTCAATAATTTTATTGATCAGTGATCAATATATTTTCCAGGAATTGTAACTTAGCACTTATTATGAATAGAGTTGATGACACGAAACAATTTTCTTCAGCATTAACAAATCAATTGGATAGTATCATCTTTGCTCGGAATCCTGATGGCAGGCGCAACTCGAGAAGCCCATCTCCCCTCAAAAAACGAAACACAAAAATTTTAGATCCATTGGATTCTCCAAATAAGGACCCTGCTGCCTATCCATCATACATTTTCGATAAACCTCTCGTTGCAAAGCCTCAAGGAAGGCCTGAAGATCCTGCAAAACGGTTGCGCACCCCTCAAGAACCGAACATCGTCAAACCTGGATTCGAGGTGTTGAAATGTAATGACCATGGAGCCCAAGTCGTTGGCGTTTGCATGAAAAATGACTGTTTTGAACGCTTTCATTGCCTTACGTCTGCCATCAGACACCACCACGAGCTGGAAAGAGTTGAAAACGTATTTAACCGCTCTCTCATTGAAAAAGCAGAGAAATGCTTTTTAGCCGGAGCGACTGGCGATTTCCTCAACACAGAACTGGTCCCCGTTTTCAAAGAAATTGACAGAAACCTACAGATGTTTATGCTATCTATTGATTCAATGTGCCAGAAGCTCAAGGATGATGTGAAAAAGCATTGCTTTGAATACTTTGGAAAGGAGTCCATGAATATAGTGCAGGGATTGAAAGAGGACCTATTTAAGACTATAATTAAGATTGAAAGACACATCGAGGTAAACGAAAAAGAGCTCTATCAGTACGTGGCTACCTATCTTCGAGTAATTGAATTATCTCAGAATCCAGCTGCATTTAAGAAAAATAACATCCCGAAAATACTACAGCAGGCTCAGAGGCTCGGAGCTGTTGTTCAGGACCTCGAAGGGTGGATTCAGGGGGAGCTACAGAAAGTGTTTGCAAACGATGAAATTTACAAACCTCAGGAAAAATGCAAAGATTTCTTTAAAAATATCGAACAATTACAGAGATACAGGCTCCCAACGATAGACGTCGACTCATCGCTGCTTTCAAAGAATAAAATCGTTCCTTTTAATTTGGACTCAAAGACACAAAATCGCAGACATACATTGATGTCGATGACTAGCCAGAAGGGACCGGCTAGTCACAACTTGCCTTTGGGACTGCTGGATACAGAAAACTTAAGACCTCCTAAAGAGATCGAATTGAAGAGCGAAGAACCAATTCTCACTATCTCGTACTCGCCGTTTACTGATAAGCTCATTGCTGGAACCGCCTGCAGCATTAGGACGTATGACACTCAAAATTTTCATGAATATGAGGCAATGAAATTCCCAAAGAAACGATCGAATGTATTGATAAAATGCCTCTCAACGAAAGAGCTGCTGGCTCGGGCGGCTGATACAGTAATGGAGGTGAGGTCGGTCAGTGGGGCGTTCTTGCCGGTGTTTGAATTCGACCTGAAAAAGCAAATTAGAGACTATGATATCATAGAAAACTCTGGCTTAATCATCGCCTCTGCGAGCCCCAATGCGCTATTTTTCATTTACTACGAGCAGGATCGAGTCACTCATAAAGACTTTAACTCTCAGCTAGTCTGCGCTATGCACGAGGATAGCTGTGTGGCAGTGGCGGATGTCTTGGACGTATATCTTGTTTCAATTAAAACCGGCGAGGTAATAGGCGAGCAAAGAAAAGCACATGTAAATAACACTCCGAATAGATTTTCCTATGCAATAATGGCAATGCACTACGACCGAGGGAGGAGAACGCTTTATACCTGCACACCCGACCAAATCAAGCTTTGGGTCTATAATGCGACGAAGCAAGGCCTGACTGAGGTACTTGCGATAAAATATGAGTTTGCGGCTGTCCAGGGAGTGATTCCCAACTGTCTAAAGGACAACATCATCGTGTTTGATGAGCAAAAAGGGTTGATTGTGATTAACAAAAGCAATAACACGTTTGTGAAGTCTTATAAAATTACAGATAAAATGTTTACGATGAAAGAGCATCCAATCCTGCTGAATATGGCGACCAAAGGGCAGTTTTTAGTTGGATTGGGTATTGGTAATCGGTATTCGCTCTTCCAAGTATAGAAGACGACTCAAGGAGGTTAATCTATAGATAGATATATATTCTTCTTCTCTTTATAAAATTACTTTCTCTACAAATTTCCAATTTAGTAAATTCTCTATCACATCCATTGTTCATTTAGTATCAACTTGAAATGAAATCATTGAAAATAGAGGAATCGGGGAGAAACCTTCTTTGTACCAGGGCTGATTGACGTGTGTTATGGGAATTTAGGGTCTAACTAACTATCAATATTAAGGTGTTTGATGGTTGCATTTCTACTAAGATGATAATTTTCAGACAATATATTATCAGAACTCACAAAGCTTTCTTCCTAAGACATAACAAGTTTTTACAAATGCGATATGAAGTAAATGACAAATAAAAATAAAGTTTAAAGCAGATTATATTTATCTCTCAACCAAAAATCGATTTTTTATTTGGAACGTAAGCGTCTTCTTTGGTTTTTAAGAACTCTCCGAGAGCTCTGACCGGATTCTTTGGTTTTTTCGAGTATACTGTTTTTAACCCTTCAAGAAGGATTTCTGTCAGGCTTCCATCAGAGTAAGGCAGCTCAATTGCTGGCCTTTCCATGAACGGTTTCAATTGCAGCTTCCCAGTCCTCTTTGGACGCTCTCCGCCTTGATTATCGGTATTACTCGGCATAGTTCTGCAAGCAAAAAACATGAATTATGCAAAAACACAGCCAATTTACGTTTTTTTAATCGCACTCGTTGACTGAAGCGATGCATTCTCTTTCGTCTGGCTTCTATTTTGTACATTACTCGTGTTCAGAGGGTCTTTATTCTCTTCTAGATGCTGATTCGACTGAGCTTGTTGTAGTAGCGACTGCGACTGTTGTTGTGGTTGATCAATATTATTTTCAGCTATAATTTCATTTATTTGTTAGAAATTCAAGCCTTCACAAGGACTTACTTTTCGGTTTTTGTATATCTGCTTTAGAGCCAGCCTGACCATCTTCTGGTGGAGTATTAATCCATTCAAAGAAAAGATACCCCAGCGAGGTACCATCCGCCAAGGAGAGTCCAAGCTTGCTATTTCCTCTATATATATTCTTCTTCATATCTGTAAAATTCGTCTCCAATGCAGTAATTATCTTCGGCTTTTTGTCACTCGAGTCCCATAGCTCAAAGACAATCTTCTGTCCATCGCTGTAATGAAACTCAAACTGATCTCCCCATGCATGCGACTTGTCACTTTCCTTCCATTCCTTTGTTTTCGCTTTATATTTCCCTTGGACAGCTGTAACATGCAAAAGTGCTTCTCCTGAAGGTTTAACCTTCTTTGCTAGCATTACTTCCCTCAGCTGAACTCTATAATCATTCCGATCTAATCAAATAGCCATCATTTAGCGATGCCTCCTTCAAGGGCCTTCTTACCTAATAACTGTTCCTCCTCGACGAGAAACTGAACCGGGTGCTCTCCTTCGATTTCAAAATGAATCGTGCCAATATCAAACTTGTTTTGAACTATGTTCAAAAAGCTCTTCCCTCGATGGATTCTTTCATGTAGGAATTCCAGCGACCCAACAGCAGTGCCAACTACTTTGCCTTTGTTTTTGTCTCCCTCCATAATAGTAAACGTAACGTCTTCTTCGAAGCTTATTGGTCTCAGGTTGAACTCTTGATTGAATACTGCTTCCTCTGTACTGTCAGGCTTTTCTTGCGTCGTGAATTTATCTTTCTCGAAACTCATCGTCACCCAGAATGTCTTCGGAGTCGGTTTATTCTTTGTTGTAGGGAGCTCTATCCTGACGATTTTCAACTTCACGTCTTCAGAGAGAAACGATTAGATTAGATCGCTGGCTACGAATAGCAATTACCTCTATCAAATCCTTTCCATTCGGTTTCGCCGGGTCCCAAAGGTTTCGCTGCTACCTCGAAACTGAGGTTCCCATAGAAAGCTGTGTCTGACGTGAGCAGTGTAAGTTCGTTTTTGCCAGTAAGAGCGAGTGTTGCTAATTGATCTAATGAAGTTACAACTTCTGCGACTTTTTTGGGTTTTTTCTCGCCATCCCACAATTCTAAAGCCAGATCATTTCCTCGGGTTTTGGGTAAATCGATGGCCTGGTTCCAGGTTAACGAACTACCAGATATCTTTGCTTCTTCAGTCTCAGTTCTATGTTTGCCATGACTAACGACTATAACGGGGCCTTTTGAGCCGACCTTTTTTAAAGCCTTTTTGAGTTCGACGTCTTGGATTGTGATAGCTAATGATCTTGCGTTATTGAAGGCTTCGAGTGCGCCTTGAGCTGTTCCGAGCAACATTGCTGTGTACTTAGTTTATTAATTAAGTAGTAGATGTATTGTTGTATTTTAGTGAATGATTTGCCCGACAAATAAAATTGAGATATGAGTCCCATTTCTTCAGTTTCAAAAGAAAATTCTTCTCAATATAGCAATAATATATAATAATAATGAGCGTAATTGTCTTCGGAAGCTCAGGCTGAGATATCGCAAGACTGTTTAATAATAATATTGTCTGATGGAATTTACAAGCAGCAGCTACTTATTCATAATAGCTATGAAGTTGGCTTTGGCAAGAACCTGCAAAGGCATATTTCTGAATTATTATAACAAGCGATAGACGTTGATAAAACTAAAAAATGCAAGACTAGAGAATATGAGTCTGCATATGGAACTGAAAAAAAGTAAACAATGTCTTATAATGCGTTATTTTAATTCTTTAACTCTTTTAGAGAATCTGGCTATTGAGCTTACCTTGAAAGAGAGAGGTAAAGCTCGACAGGAAAGCAGCTTACACTTGCTCAGTCTTACAAATCGGGCATGTTTTGTTCTCCCCCAGCCACGTTTTAATGCATTTTGAGTGGAAATGGTGCGTGCATCTTAGTCTTCTGACGTTTTCTCCGGTTTCGTACTCGGAGAAGCAAATCGAGCATCTAATGCATAAAGGAATCAAAGGTCAGAATAATCTTCACAAGGAAAATAAAAACTGTTTATCTTCTTCAGGTCTCCTTGGGTTATAACTATACCGCTCTTTAGGAATCGCCTTAATTCTATCAGCTGAGAGTCCTTTACTTACGTTTCCGATTCTTTCACCCAATCGTAGCAGTTCCTGTAGGAAAAAACTTATACTAAACCACCCTATTTTCTATTTACCTCATAAGTCATATTGTCTGGATCGATTTCGTCGGGCTCTCTTCTTCTCTGATTGTCTCTTGGTACTACTCTGTTAATTTCTAAAAAAATCAGATCCCATTGAATCAGGCACTTGTGTTACTAAATTCCTCCTCTGAGCCTTCAGAGTCATCTCGTAGATCACGCAAACGTTGAGCCCTTCTGCGGATAAGCCCGTGGTCAGCTTGTCGATTATTTCTTGTTTGAGCTTCTCTCTGTAGTTCTTTCAACTCTAAGTTTTCTTGTGTTAGCACCGCATTTCTATTAGTAACTGCTGCGTTTTCCTGCTGAAGCAAATCTCTCTGCGTCCTCAAGTTCTCATTTTGGATTCGAAGTCTTTCTAACTCATTTCTCAAAGCAGCGATTTCTTCCTGATGTTGCTTTCGCTCTTCGCTTAACTCAGCACGTAGTTCCTTGATCAGTCGCTTTTTGTTCGCAGCTTCGTTTACTTCCTATAACAAATATCATGGCGCTCATTAAATTTTCTCTTATTGCCCTTAGAAAATACTGTTTGAGTGCTGGACTTTAACGCCTGATATTTCCAGAGTAGGGACTCATAATCAGCTCTTGGGACTGTATCTGATTTTTTCTTAATACTTCCTTGATTTTCAAGGATGCTGGGATCGAACGCATTTTGATCAGTGGCCTTAGGTTCATTCGAAAAGCTTAAATTAATTGCGGACGTTGCCTCATTTTGTTTCTCTGCTAACGAATTGTCATTCTGATTTTTTTGATAAGCACTGCTCTCCTAATAAACTCTGAGACTTCTTCCATAAGTCAATTATACTGGGACAGTCTTTGGTTGCGTCTCAGTGCTTTTCTGGGTTGAGGCTTTGCTAGCCAAGGGATTGCGGTTAATGACGCATTTATTCTTTGTGTTTATCATTTTTTTATTTCTTTCTAGTAATTAAGATTGATACTTGGATTTTTCCAGATTGATAATTGAAAAATTGGAGACAAAGAAGGGAAAATGAACCTCATTTGGAGGGGAAATGGACCTCAGTGGCATACACAAGCGCATCTTTTTCACTAACGCTATACCTAAAGGTCTAATAGTCATACAGCAGTATTTTATCTTTGAAATGTTATTAGTTTAGATCTGTTCTGGTATGAAATATCAAAATAGAGCTTTTTTAAATTTTCTTCACGAGCTATTTATTGTTATTTAGTATCAAGTTATGAAGGATCCAGTGGAGTGTAATTTTGTTTTTTGGTAAAACTGGATTTATTTAGTTTTTTGGTACGATTAGAAGCGGATTAGGCGAACTTGCTCTTGAGAATCTTCTCAAGAACCTCCACTTGCTCTTGCAATTTCTTGTTTTGTTCCATCAGATCGGCGTTGGCGTTGTACATGATTTTTTCCTATGAGCAGAATTAATTTTACAAATCAGAGCTCATATATTAATTACTCCTGCGATTTGGGATTCCAACAAGCGGATCTTCTTCGCGAAATAATTATTCTCGTCCTTATGATAATTCATGATATCTGCTACGTAGTCCGTGAACATTTCGTTATTCTCCTTCAACTTGGCGGAGTCTTCGCTTGAGAGGCTCTTATCGCTGCCTTTGGTCTTCTCAGCGAGTTTTTTGTACTTTCCTTCCAGGTCTTCGAACTATTGTTGATTTATCAGCAAAGATGTACTCAATGCCATCTATTTTACTTTCTTTCTAATTTCATGAAGCAGGACGTCCTTGTCACCAAGAACCTTGTATTGTTTATCGATTTCCCTTTTTATTTGAGCGTTTTCAGTCTCAAGCTCCTTTATCTTCGCTGGATCAACGGTACCCTTACCATCGGTAGGGACTTTCAAGTCATCTTCGTACTGTGTGAAAAAAGTTCCTATTAAGCCAATGTCGAGTATTTTAAAAATCACCTTTTTCGCCTCCTCACCTTTAGCTTCACCTTTTTCCAAATTTTTCTTGAAACTAATTAGCATGCGATTAACACATTGACTGGGACCAAAAGTCTTACTTTTCGACTTTAGAATCAAGTTTCGAGAATGGATTTCCGAAATCTGGGACATTTTCTTTATCTAACAACTGAAAAAAAGAATTGTCGGTTATTATCTACCAAAGAAACGGAATTTAGTACGCTGTCAGGTCTAGTAAGATCCTTGATTTCATCCTCCGTGAAAGCGGACTCGACTTCTCCGTCCTTCTTTGGCGAGGAATTTGCGATTTTCTTTTTATCAGCCATATTTTTTCCGAAGCTGATATTCTCAAGCGCCTTTTCGGTAGAGTCTAGCTTAGATAACTTGGATGACGACGCGTTCACTATGATTTATATATAACTATCAGGAGAACAGCGCGAGCTACTTACTCTTGATCCAAGGGTGGGTCTTAATCTCTTGGAGACCAATTCTGGTCTTAGGGTTTCTCTTTAGAATTCTTGAGACCAGATCTTTGGCAAGGGCTGGGAAATCCTTTGGAAACTCGTATTTAACGTTAGCAATGTTTTCTTGAGTCTGTCGTTCGATGTCTTTTGGATTCTTAGAAACGTCTGCTGGCATGAACGGGGCTTTTCCTGTCAGCAACTCGTAGATCAAGACACCAATGGACCAGATATCGACCATTTGGTCGTGCACGTGGGTTGAGGTGAGCATTTCAGGTGGTAAGTAATCCAAAGTTCCGCAGAAAGTCGTTCTTGGGACGTCTGGTTTGAGGAAGTTGGACCATCCGAAATCAGCCAGTTTAACTCTTCCATTCTTGTCCAAGAGAATATTTTCTGGCTTGATATCTCTGTGGATGATGCCTCTGCCGTGAAGGAACTCGAGCACTGATGCCAAGTCTTTAATGTACTACAAAATCCGCGGAATCAGCCAAAAAACCCTAAAAATTAAAAAGAGATTACCTGAGCAACCATTTTTTCAGGGAATCTCTTTCCTTCCATTGTATGGAGCTTCTGCCAGAGTTGACCCTACACGACAAACGGAAGGAGAATTAATGAAACCGAGTTTGATATATATAAAATTACTCCTGAAGCGTATTCGATGACGAGATAGATATAGTTATCGTCTTCGAAGTGATTGTACAGCTTGATGATATGGTCATGCTGTAGCGAATACATGATCTTAATTTCAGTCTTGATTTGGTCGACCATTTCAGAAGCCTTCAGCTTCTCCTTCTTCATTTGCTTGAGGGCGTAGACAATCCCTGATTTTTTATGTTTGTACCTGCCGACTGTTCCAAAGGCGCCTTAATTACCAAAATATCAGAGCATTTCCATCAAAATCCTGGACAATGTGGTCATTACCTGATCCGAGATCCCCTGTCTTCTCAAAATCGTCGATGGTTGCCTCTTTTTCCCATCCTGCCTGGACGACAGGAGACAAAAAGAGCATCCTATTCTAATTTTACAGTCTTAATACTTTCATTTCATTCAACCAATTTACCTTGACGTTATTGATTTGTAACATTGATATTTCGTGTGAGAACTTGATTACAATTTTTTCCCTTCAATGCTGATTAATCAAAGTACCAATTATATATCTCTTGCTTAATTAATCAGCTTAGTTAACACTTTCAAATCCATAGATTAGATCCAAATGCTTCGTTTGCTTTCAAAGACAAAGCAGTCTAAGCTGCCCTTGAATCTCATGCACGATTATTGCAACCTCAATCTCGCTACAGAACGATCGCTTTTCCAAATAAGACGGGCAAACTTCTCCTCAGATGATGCTGAGGATGATTCGAAAGCGAAAAAGAAACCTGGATTTTTGAACTGGAAGAAGGAGTCCTCTCAACAGCGAAGAGAGAGACCAGAAGCGAATTTGCAAAGGGATCAGCAACAACAACAGCAACAGCAAATGAATGAAGGATTCAAAAAAGCAAAAACAAGAAATCCTCCCAAAATTTTGTTCCAAAACAAGCCTGAAGAGCAAGCGGAACGCCACGAAAGAACTACGACTTTCCGACCACGAGAGCATGGAGATACGCAAAGGGCGAGAAGCAGATTTGAAGAGAGAAGAAAGCCAGAAGAGGGAGAAGGAGCCAGAGAAAGAAAGCAACCTGAAGAGAAGAAAAAGCTGTTATTCCAGCAAGTTTCTGATCTGCTGAAGACCGGAGAAGAGGAGGTCGACTTCGAGGGTGAGGAAGATACCGGCGCCAGGAGAGATGAGAGAGATCGAACTGATCGCGGAGAACATGGGGAACGCAGAGGCCCACGTTTTGACGTCCTATCGGGTTTGGTGAGACCCACGGGTAAACCAGGCGAGATCCTGAGAAGAACCGCTAAGGAAGTCGAGATTGAGAAAGAAGCACACATCATTGGCATTGACGCTGAAACAAGAGCCAAACTCCTCGAAAAGGTGAGCTCGCTGGACGCTTTGAGCAAGACCACCGATGTTTATCAAGACCTTATTGAGATCTACCTCACACTTGGAGAGATCCCTCAGGTTTTGAAGTTATATGAAGAAATGACTAATAACAAAGTCGCAAAGAATCATATCATCGAAGGCTTCGTACTTGACGCAAAGACCCAAACCAGTCCAAGAGAGGCCCTTGAATTCTTCAGAGCCCTTAAAAGCAACGAGGATGTGCTCTCACAGATCCAGAACCACGTCATGCAAAATTTCTTGGATCTCCAGTTGAAGAAAGGCACAACCGAAAACGTCCAGGAAGTCCTTAAAACTCTCAGCAAAATTAACTATAACTTTGCGAATTTAGAACTGGGAACCTTCTCTAATTTCCTCGGCTTACCAGATTTCGTGAACGAGGAGAACATCGAGCAGCTATCTAAATCCTCCATGCAATCACAAGAGATTTTGAACAAGCTGAAAGCTTTCATTAAGGCCATTGACTTGAAATTCAGAACCAGAAAACAACGCAAGCCTTTCCTCGCGTTCGACACCGAAAAGCTTTTCAGGGTCATCACTGCGAGCCAGAAAGCCCTCCCACCAACGGAACTTGACAATGACCTTTTCTTGGGTCTTTTGAAGAAACTCAATGAGTATAAGCTCCTCCATGAAGGCAGCGTCCATCCTGACACCGTCGCCGAATGGATTCTAAGCTACTCAAACTCAGCTCGCGGGCTGGAAAAAGCTTTGAGTGGTGTTGCTCTTTTCGAATCAGCACAATTGGACATTCAAAGCGCACTGCAAAGAGCGGTGAGCCAAACCACATTTGATGGCAGCCAAAACCTCCCTTTCACTAAAGAGGATGTCCAAAGCAGCTACAAAGGACTCGCAGCCCAGGCATTCATTGACTCATCTGCCCGTGTTTGCGGACCTCAGACTCTGGTTGTATTGTCACAAATTGCTCTTTATCAGAAGCAATACGATGTCGCTTTGGCCTGTTACCAGAACTTTGAAGCGTTCACAAAGAGTTCACAGCTCCCTGCAGGGTTGTTGTTGATCGTCATGGAGACTTTCACCTTGTTGAACCTGAAAACCAAAAATGCTGCCACCATCGTCGACGGATTGGTGCAGAAAGCCACTGAAAATAACCAAATACTCCCACAATTAAAGGTGACATTGACCAAAATCAAAGCGTTAATCAGAGACGAGAAGTTCGATGAAGCATCGAATCTTTACAGACAGAAGATCCTCAACCAATATATCGTCGAGTTTCAGAGATACGTGCTTCTTAACTTTTTTATCATGCAGTACCCAATTGAACAGCTGTTGGGCAGAGATACCGCCGAAGATTCCCATGAGATGCTGAGGAACTTCGTTCAAAGTACATTGATTAAAGCTGATTGATTGCTTACAGTATTTTTCGATTAAATAGGTCTAAGTGATGAAGAAATATTATCATTGAATGAACACGTCAGATTCGAAAATGAAAGAATAGTCTTAGCCGCCAAGGCAGACAGCTGGGCAGATCTGCAAGAGAGAGCCGCTCAAAGAAAGCTCGCAGAAGCCGAAGCGCAAGGTGAGGAAGAAACTCAATGGGAAGAAACTCACGAAGGAGAAGAAGCGGTAGAGGAGGGAGAAGCAGTAGAAGAGGAAGCAGCCGCGGAAGAGGAGGAGGCTCCAGCTGAAGAAGCTGAAGAGGAAGCAGCTGAGGGCGAGGAAGAAGAAGGAGTCGAGTATGAGGAGGCTGCAGAAGTCGAAGAAGAGGAGCGCCCCGTAGTCCACGAGAGTCGCAGACTGCTAGATTTTATCCTCAATGATATTCAACTCTACCAGGCCTTGGAAGACACTGTGAAACTAGACTTATCAAATGAGTTCCAAAAACTTGGAAGCCCTGCGAAGAAGTTTGACTTGACAAAGCATACATTCTCTGTTTCTATGCCATCGGTGATTGAGGAAGTTCAAGATTTGATTCTTTGGGGTCTCGCTCATAAGCAGCCTGTTGGTAAATTCTCATGATGTGGAGAGCATTTTTTGATTATTTTCGTTAAAATAGCTGTTGAATTGGGCAGACAATTCTACGATTACACAGGTCAGAAGCTCCCAGAGCCACTTTACCGCCAGATTACACTGTTCAACACCTATCTAGTGCATTCAGAACGTAAATTGCTCCGTCAAACTTAGAAATATATATATAATTTTTGATAGCATCGGCTCAGAAAGACTACGTAAAAGAAGCCTTGGAGGTCAGAAAGAAACAAGGTCCAACTCTCTCAGAATACCATGTGATCGAGGATGATGCTGAAACCTTCGCAAAAATTCAAACCATGAACTTTTTCCCTGAATACGCAAACGCCTACAAGATTGCTCGTCGCAAGCGTTCGATTTTAAAGAGAGAGCTTAACGGATATTTACCTCCAAAACTAGCACAATTTTTCGCTCAAAACCAAAAGTATATTCACCCATAATTTTGTCTGAAGGGCAACTATGTTCATGCATCTTTTAATACGTTTGTTTTGAGAACGAACATTATTTAGCTCATTTCTGCTTGTTGTTTTCTAAGTCCTAAAACAACTTTTTTTCATTACGAGGAAAAGAGAATAAGGAAGAAATTATTGGAAAACTTTAAAAGAGAACGTAGTGAGGATCACTTAGTTAAGCGTGAATGAAAGCCAATGTTGGTATAGTTGAGGCCGAGATTGTGGTTGAAAACTGTGAAAAACGAATAAAGTTACATTCTATAGTATTGAGCTGTATAGTTATTAAGGTAGCGTTTTAGGGAACATATACATCGGTTTTATGAAATAAATATTTCGTTTGTTTGTCTTTGTAATAATTTTTTGTTCTAATCTTTTTAGATCACTCTCTTAGCCAAAATTCAAGATATATGCTTAATAAAAACAACAACTCACTCAAGCACGAGCTAATCTGCATATTTCAATTAGCAAAGTTTGATATTATCATGAAACATCTTCCTGTACTACCAGAAACGGTTGCATTAGATGAAGCAGACTGAATTCGCTGGTTCTATTAGAATGTCTTAAAGCAGAGATCAAAAAGATAATATTAATTTACCTCCATTGTCTGTCGTTCGAGTGAGAATTGTCTTTCCGGTCTTTAAGTCCAACACTTTTAACGTTCCGTCATGCGAGGCGCTTGCTAAAGTATCTCCGCTCGCATTCCAGCGCACGCAGTTAACTGGCTCTAAAATGCTCGATTAAGCGAGAAACACCACGCAAGAAGAATATTTAATGAGGTCATTGGATAAATGAACATCCAGGACTGATAGATTTCGATATGAACAGATCATTATTTCCGTTTACTTGAATGAATCTGATCAAAAATTCTCACAATCTTGAGTTCGCGTCGATCAAATAGCTTAATATTCTTGTCGTCACCAGCTGACGCAAGCAGATCTCCATTATGAGGGCAAACATCGATCCAGCGTGTCGTCCCTAGTTAAAGACAAGATTAACAGTTCATCATAATGAATTAGAATCGAAAAGAGGAGTTCCTAGAACTGAAAACAACTGAGGGAATTGTAATTACAATGTTCTTCGAGTCGAAAATCATCTTTCATAGTGCGAGTTTTCTTTTCGACGTCAAAAATATTGATATTAAAATCGCACTTCACATAGAGGAAAGGTTCTCCAGTGTTAGTGCTCCATCTGCAGCGACCATACTCATCTATCAAATCAAATCAGACTGAAACGAAAGAAAAAGAGGAATTTACCAATGTTATCCCAAATGTTAGCACAGATTGGCAACTCACATCTGAATTTGTGGAGATTTGTATTTACTTCAGAAACTAAACAAATTCCATTTGCATCCATCACAGCCATCAGTTCTCCACTTGGATCGAGATCGAGGCCAGCAGCAAAGGTTTCTTATTATTGACGTAACATAGATCGAAAAACTTTCAATAACTCAAAAAAAGTTTAATCATTACCGTAATATGAGCTTTCATTGCAATTCCACTTCGCTTTTCGGCACAATTTGGCTACTTCTGAAGAGTAAACATCAATTTTGAACAAGTTGTAAGCTATTTTGAGGCCTTCGCATAGCGCGCCGAGAACGCTTCTACGTGGATTGTAAGTTGCATCTCCATTGCCCGTAACTGAGAGAAAGTTGATTAATATTAGTGAGATATAGTTAATGAAAATAAGGATATAAAAGTAAAAATAACAAATTAGTACATCCTTGAACTTCTTCAAAAGAATAAATTTTCGTTGCTTTCCCTTTCTTCGAAACGTCAAATATCTCCAAGTTAGCGGAATTCCGACAAGCATGGTTGAGAGACACAAGTAATCCTGTATTTGAGAGTTCCTTTATGTGTGAAACCTTTGAACGAGAAGCTTGAAATCAATGATTAGCTAAATTGAAGCTTTAAAGTATCACTGCTGAGGTGGAGCGGGACTCCTTCGAAGTTGACATATTCCTGCTCATCTTCGAGATTTATGATTCGAATAAGGTTAGCATCTTCATGTATTGAGCACCATGCCAATAGTTCTGGGGACTTGCTGTCTATTGAATGGAAGAAATTAGCTAATTCAGAAAAGAAAAACAATATATCCTACCAATCGAAGTCGTATTGAATTGTGCTATTTCTGTTGTCGACAAATCAGGCTGCGAGTCTTTTTGGACTTGTTTTGATTCTTCAGTATCGAAATCAGTTTGTATTTGCATTGACTTTATTTGGTAATGTGCAAATAAAGATAAATTTTAAATCTTAGACAATTTATTGAACGTAATTAATCACTTGTGTTAAAATAAAGACTACCGTAAGAGGTTTATCAATGGTTCGCAATATTAATGACGTTTGAAAAGAAGAGTTAGATGGGGTCAATAGTGTAGGACAGCAAAACTATATGGACATACCAACCAATAGCAATTAGAGAATAGATCAACCGATGATCTATATTGCTTCAAATAGTAAAAAAGAAGAAGGGTAATTGAGTGAATTAGCTAGCAGCTCTAAAGAAATAAAAATACACATACAATCTAACCATGAAACGTCAATTATAATTATCATACCAACATATAAAGATCGAATTTTCTCTTGTAGGTTCGTGGGTAGTATCTCGTATATTTTCTTTCATGTTCTGCTAACTTCTCTCATACATCGCCTTAGATAAAACACATGAACATGGCGCTATCTGTACAGAATTCAATAAAACAATGCGAATGGCTCATTTGGTACTTTCATCTGGAGCTGTTTGACTGTGAAGTGTTTTTCCCAGTCGTAAAGTCCAATATTTTGATGTTGCATAACTAGATGCAGTCGCCCAGTCAACATCACAAGTATTCAACTTATTCCAATTATTTGATGAATATGAAAGGTTCACTATTGATGCTGAATAATAAATAGAAATGTTAGTAAATAAACTACCTTCTCCGTCACCAACGTTTGTGTCCATATGGAACTTGTGATTATTAGTATCTACATCTGAAATTACGGGCATGCCAGAACGATCCATTGTGACCATGAGCTCTCCATGTGGGTCGAAATCGAAAGAAGTCGTCCAATTCTCTAATTTATCTATTATTAAGAAAGACTGGTAAATTTATAGATAAGCCTCACCTTCCTTGACAAGGTATTGAGCATGCCATTTCAATTTACGACAAAGATTGGTCTACGAGGAATACCAAGGATTTCCTCACCAACAGAAATTGATCCTATTCACCCTCTTCGTGAATTATGTGTAATGTCGCCGTCTCCTGTCACTTAATCATAAAATTAGTAATGAAGATGGAATAATAGTGTGAGAATTTTAGATATTTTAAAAGTACGTCCTTGGGCGTCCTCGAAAACATAAACATTCCTTGCTTTTTCTTTTCTTTGAAATATGAAATATTTGCATATTCGCCGACTTATAGGCGGAGTGATGAAGAGAAATCAGAAGGCTTGTATTTCGGATTTCTTTCGCATGAGTCTGGCTGTGATCATATTCTTTATAGCAATATAACTATCTACCTACACAGAAGAAGTCTCTAATAGCATTAAGTATTTGTTTCGAAATTGTTTCAATACTGAAATATTCTTGCTCTGTTCTAATATCGATAACACTAATCAGGTTACTATGAGTGGTATACAATGCGAAAAGCTGAGAAGAGTGATATTCTATTCGAAATAAATGAGCATCATGCTGAGCCAGTTTGAGAGGATACGAGTTTAAATGCAGTATCCAGAATCTGTAGCATGAAGACAAAAGCAAAAAGTATTTTGAATATGCATTATCGAATCATGTGTATTTGAAAAAAATGATTGTAATTAGATAAAAAATAAACAAGACATAAATTGAAGAACTAGCTTATCCGGAAATATTATCCGGGTTGAATTCTTGGATGAAGTCATCAAAGCTTATTTTTTCATCATTGTCTCGATCCAATCGATTTATTAAGAAAAAGAGCTCGTTTTTACTGCTCTCAAAACCACATAATTCAAAAGCCTCTACAAGGTCAGGCAACTCGATGTAACCTTTCAAGCGGCAATCGAGCATTCGGAAAGCAACTTCAACTGAGAATTCTGAATTTTTATAGATATTTTGCTTTATTTCTCTCCACTTCGTTGCCGTTTCGTAGCATTTAACTAAAAATTCTAATACAAGGTCCTGCGTCCCGGCTGTGAGGACAAAAGCATTGTGCCTTTGCTCAATCATCTCGATGTGTTCTTTTTGTTGTGGGTAAATATTGAACTCGAAATCATTGAGGCCAATGACCCCGTCACGGTCTCTATCAAGAAAATCAAATAATATCGTGATCTGGTTATATTTTAGATTAGTTCCATAAGCTTTCATTAGGTCAGAAAAGCGCCTTTTCATTATTTTATTATCCCCAAGGACATCAATCATCGATTGGTAGGCGATGTAAGGAGTGAAATCTTTACGCACTGCTAGGTTGAGTTTGAATTCTTCAAGTTCTCTCATCAGTTGAATGAATTCGTTGAGTGCATCGATAAAATAATTATTTGAATAAGACTGTTTGGAAGTAGGTCTGCTGTCTGTCTGAAGTTCCTTAAATTTAGTGGAAGGTGTTAATCTATTGCTTTGAGATTGTTTCTGGCTTCTGTTAGTATAGCACCAGTCAGAGTCTTTATTTGTAGATTTAGAGGGTGTTGTAAAAAAGTCTGAAGGTTGATTAGCAGCGTAATCGATCATGGAAATGCTTTTCTTATGAGATATCAATTGATTTTGGTCGCTATTCGTTAGTATTAGTCGATCAGGAGTCCCAAAACCCTTTTGCGGGGTTCTTTCAGGCGTGGTGGAAAACTCGCTTTTAGTTGTGTAAAATCCACTGGAATCATTAACTGGCTCTTTCACAGTGACGCCATTTGGGTGATTCCACCGCTGAAAACCTTGGCCCTTTTCTGTAGTCTTCTCTATCGGATTCTTATTTTGAATGAATCCAAAACTATTGTCGACGCTGGGATTGGTATGTCTCTCAGTTAGCGAGTCTGATACCAAGAAATTTTGACTCGGATGAGTTCTTTTCGACTCCTGAAATGGGCTAAATTGACTCCTTGGCGGTGTTTGCCCAGCTATACTCAGTCTGCTTCTTCTTCTAGTTTCATAATCGTATTGTTCTCGGTCAATTCTGTGTGTTTGAAGCTCAGAAGGAGAATATAACAAACCAGATAATGCCATTCTATCAGTCTTTTGATCGGATCCCCTCTGAGAATTTCTCCCGGGATCAAACCCAAGATTTGTTCGACTCGTAGAAATCGCCGTTTTACTTGGCAAAGCGGTAGATCTCGAGCGCTCTGATTCTCGAAACGTGCTCATCTTAGTAGAAATACCCTCATCATAGCCTTCCTGAATTTTCTGTCCATGGAGCCTATCAAGCTGCAGCTGTTTCAATTTGATATTCGTGGTCTTTGTGGCTCTATTTTGATTTCCTGGAGATGATTTAGTGATGATTCTATCATAACGATCATACGGAAAGAATATCTGCACGAACTCGGCGAAATTGAGCATGCCATCATTGTCTTTATCTGTTCTTCTCAGAAGAAACTCGACCGTACCATCATCCGCCTTAATCCATTTGTTTTTAAAAAAATCCAGTAAAGTCGACGGCTCAAGCACATTTTCTTCTTGGCGGTCTATCGCAGCGAACGCTTCGGCCACATCCCAATCAGGACGTGCAATCAGTTGCTTTCGCTGAAGTGAAAGCCGTCTATTGACGACTATTTCCCTTTCAATGATCCTCGCAACTCCCCATTCAGCACGAAAAGGACTATGACTGCTTACGCGAAGCTTTGAAGTAAGTTGATTCGGAGTTTCATCATACATATATCTTTGAGGAATCGGCACGCATAATCGAATAAAATCAGGGAAAGACAGCTGCCTAGCTCCGGTGCTGTCGTAGATTTTAAAGATATTATTGATATCGCTTTCGTAGGCAGGGACATCAAGATCATTGAGAAATTTAATAAAGTCCTCCATTGTGATGTGGCCGCGATCCTTTGAGTCAATGCGCTGGAAAGTGACCAGTGGGTCAAATTCGTTTCTTTCTGCAAGCAAATTCCGAGCGACTTCGACTTCCATTTCAGCGAAGGCGACAGCTTTGAGGTATTCAGCAAGTTCAAGCTGAGTTTCATTGCTTAGCATTTTCAGACACACGAAGATACTTATTCTCCTATATTAAAGTTATATTGATAATTTTTATTTTTCTTCGATAAAGTAAATTATCACACACACACAGACGTCGCAATTCTTCTCTTAAATTCCCAGATAACCAATAAGTACTAACATATATAACTTTTCTTTTCATTTTCAATTAAATGGAGTTATGATATTACATATAATTCTTACGAATTTTGGCTTACATTAACTCTCTTGTATGTGTGGTTCAATCAACCCATCAGTATAAGGCCGCTGTGGTTGAATCTGCTGTTCAACACCAATTATTTGACCTTCTGTAGATAGAATCCTGGGAAGATGTTGGCCCCGATCTTAAACTGTTCTATCAGGGAGTCCGGTTCAATGAACACGACGTTTAGTCCTTTCGTTGAAACAAACGGCTTGACGGACTTGCAAGCGTAGGTTGGTCCTCCAAACATCTTGCAGGTGATACAATACGTCCGATCCGCTTTAAGGATGACGTTCTTTTCCAGCCACAACATCGCAGATTTCTCCCCTTCTTTGTAGTCGAGCACCACATCCAACCGTGCAATCTCCTGCCCGAGCTGGAAGTAGTCCCATTCGTATATGCCCATCTCACCAGCGGCCGTAATCCCCTTCTCGCCAGGCAAGCATGCTTCGATACCCATTAGCTTTACTGTGTGATTAACTTGGATACAAATCGCATCGACTAGACCTTCAAACTTATATTCAGCTGCATCGGTAAACTCGCAAGCTCTTCGTATTGCTACGTCTCTTGGGTCTTCCATCATCTCCTGCTTTTCGTAATTCTGATTCTTCAACAAAGCCTCCAATTGCATGGTGAGCTTCTTGATATGCTCCGTATGAGAATCAATTATCGCTTGCTGGCTTGAGACGATCTGCGTGAGCTTTTCCACACGTTCTTCCAGCTCTTGGTTCTTTTTCCTTAGAAATAGCTCATCGTGCTTGATTTCTTCAAACTCTGGCTTTTTCTCCTTCGGAAGGAACCTCTCCATTAGTTTTAGCTTTGTAGAGGCTTTATTGAGCGGGTGAATATATTTATCCACATAATTCTCGATTACGAACTCTACCTCCTTATCAGACAGGAACACATCTTCTTGTTGCGCGTTCGCGTCATGCGCGAACAGTATCTTCATTCTTTGGTTCTGGTGGTAATCGAGAATTCTCTCAAATGTTTCAAGCGAAAGCGGTTCCTTGCATTCTAGGTCACGGAAGCCTTGGAAACGCATACCCATAAGTATCTCAAGGAAGTCATCGATCAGCTTTTGGTCGCCCAATGCGTGATTCAATGAAATGAAGGTCTGGATAATCCCTAATATGTACTCCTCTGAGCAGTTTTTAGTAATGTAGCTGAGTATTAGACTCTTGAACGAGGTGTCAAAGACGTCAATGTAGTTCAGCAGGCAGTAAAGTTGAGGGAGCTCTCGTATTAGAAACGGAACGCGAGGAAGTCCAGCAAGTATCTGCATTCCTCTATGGAAGATGGTTGGCTCCATCTTCAGGTCAATCACCCACTCAGACTTCTCAGGATCGTTGATCAGCATCTGGCAGACCTTGTTGCTGAGTCCTGAGATGACGGACTTGCTGAAATGATATTCCGTCTCGACTCCAACGAGAGACAGAGTGAAATTGGCAAAAGGATCTCGAGCAAACACTTTTTCTGGGTTTGTAGCACAGAAAGGGTTCCTCCAAAGCGCGAGAAATATTTTTTCTGGATCGTCATTTCCGTCTTTGACCTCAGCCGAAGCCCATGTCTGATCACTGTCGAAAAAATCGAAGTCCATAGGTTAATGAGAAGTTATCTTTATTTATCTGGAGAGATACTATGAGTAAATATATGTTGGAAGGTGATACCGTACCTGGATGCTCTTCTTTATGGGCTTTTTCGAAACAATTTTTTTCTGATACTGTTTAAATTGATTAGCAGTACTGATTATTTAAGTACGGCGCAATCAGAATTTATTAGGGGTAGAATCTGAAGGAGGAGCTGTATTGATGCAAGGCATTAGAAATGAAGGGAACTCACTGATTGTTGCAGGGTTGAAAACGTCAACGAAAACAGGAAGAGGAGTACAAGGTTTTATATATGTGATGAATACGCTATCAAAAATGAAAAACGTCAGGTCTGATAAAAAATTCTACAATTACTCAACTAGCAGAGTATTTTCTGCATTGGTTTTTTTCATGACATGCAGAGCTGATGCTAGTCAATTATCTTCTCTTCTCGAAAGCTCCTCAATAGTAAGAACTATATCAGTTGAGTAATGGCTACATTCAATTTTATTAATGGATAAATCTTACTTTCGTGTAGCTACTATTCATCAAATCTATGTCGGTATAGCGGAGTGCATGAAGGCACCAATTTCAAGCCCTGGTCTTTTAATCAAAGACTTTCATAAATAATTGTGGTTGCCTGGGATTCAGAGAATTTAATGAATTCTGCGATCAAAAGGCAGACCCAGGAGCCTTCTCGAAGAAGAATCTTTCGACTTCCTGAGACCAAAAACAGCAAGCAAAAAGTAGCAAGAAATTAATATTTCATAAGACGCATCCGACATAATTAGGAGCGCAAACATCTGGAGATCCTAATAATCTTTTGCTCTTTTGAACCATCTTATCTAAGAGTTGAAATATCCTTTTGAAACTCGGACTTCGATGTCTCAAAATTTTTTATGCAATTCCTGGACAGCAATATTGCTCTTCTTTGCCCGCTATCGAGATTCATCTCCTATCCTCAAGTTTAAATTGCAGGAAACAACATTTTCTAGGTCAAATTCTTTGTTTTAGGTAATGGAGCAACAAAAATATATTTGATCTTGCTTAATGCCTTTCTCTGAGATGAGTTTAGAGATAATGAACTCAAATGGGAACTCTTTTCTCTCAATAAATATTATGGAAGTGCTGTTCTAAATGTGAGCTCCTATTTTTCTCAATTAAGACTTGGTTGTTTATTAGTCATGGCTGGCTTCTTTAAGAATTAAATTTATTCTACTTCTTGAATCAGCAAACTAAAAAAGGTAAATTGAT
>ENA-UOTX01000356-UOTX01000356.1-compost-metagenome-genome-assembly--contig:-NODE-356-length-50245-cov-16.294451_pt1 | contig 50245 bp, 30 predicted proteins | sample MGYA00238143_ERZ746982 | MGnify/ENA primary metagenome ERZ746982 (study PRJEB28758, sample SAMN06268862) | compost metagenome | isolation source: single cell | place: USA: California, Emeryville, Joint... | reverse complement strand
ACGGTGTCAAATGGGAAGCAAGCTGTAGAGGAGTTTCTGAAACATAAAGAAGAGATTTCTTTGATTCTGATGGATTGTGAGATGCCGGTGATGAATGGGATGGATGCATCGAAGATTATTTCGGAAGAGCTCAAGAAAATGAAAAATGATACGAAGAAGCCCGTCAAAATAATTGGGTTAACAGGACATTTAAGTGATACAATAAAGACAAAGTGTATTGAAAGTGGAATGACGAATGTGATCACGAAGCCTCTGAATTTCCAGACCCTGGAAGCTATTTGTAAATAGGTATAGTTCTGATAAAAGCACATAAGTGCATTAATTGCATAATTGATCAGCAATTTTTGCATTCTTTGCTACAATAGATTGGCGAGACGTTTTCTTGAGGATATAGATTAATAGAGACTAATTGTCAAAAGTATTATCTTATTTATTAGGCACATGTAAAATTTGAAAAGTTGACCATACTGATTATATTGCGTATGGGTATATTAATTCGTATAATGAGCAGAATTAATTAAGTATTCTCCTCTGACTATGAGTAACCCAAAGAAAAGACATATTTACAACCATTTGAAAAAAGTCCGAATGAACCGAAGACATATCAATTTTTGAGTAGATTTTCTGAAGAACCTTAAACGGAACTCTTTCATAGGATCACCTGAGTACCTCCAAGCACAAGCAAATTTCGATCGCTTCTCCAATTAATCGAAGAGGATCAATTCTAATCATCTCGTTCATCTCATCGCTCTTTCAGCCTGATTTCATTTGCTTTTGGATTTCACGATAAATTATTAATCTTGTTTAAGGCTGTCATTGTTGCTACCGAAGAGATTATCGCTTAACTTGGGGAAAACACAATTTACATGTTAGATAAATATTAGTAAATGCTATTTTATAGAACCTTCACATCCTTTTTGGCTGTTGATTTTAATGAAGTATTAGCAGAGAACCATCATTTCTTTCATGTTTCAAAATAGGTTGGACCCAATTTCAGAGTGAGAACTTTTCTCGCTCTGGAACAGACAAAAAGTTGTTTTCTTTTCTTCAGAAATTGTATTCCTTCAAATTTTTCTGCGCCGTTTCTCATTCTAGATCATAAATATTCTTGACGTTAGAAGGAACACCAAGGAATAGAGTATCTGTGTGAACTCAGAAAATACGGAAATTGATGATTGTCCTTTATTATTGTATGTGATATTTTAGTTTTAATTAGTCAAAAAATATCAAAATTCTGTATACATCGGTTTATTACTTTCTGGCAAAATGAATAAAATAGTTATTAAACGTACAAGACGTTTCTTTAGAACATCAAGTAGGACATTACCACCAGTAATACAGCTGTTAAATATGAAAGTTATCAGGTAAGAGCACTAGTTAGACCTGTCTTTTCTATAATACTAGCCGCTCATAGTCAAGTTTTCGGTTCCGACCAAAAACCTCGAGCCAGTTGAAATGAAATTCCGGTTTAACTCGAAAAGCAAATACTGCTCACTGTTTCTGCATAACGGTTTCAAATTATATAAAATAAGACACTCTTCACCAGAGAAAAGCAGATACCGTTAGAAGTCTTTCCAATATAGAGTACTCTATCGCATCTGAAATCAACTACAAGAGCCTTTCCGTCGCCTGAACCGAATCCGAGCAGTTGTCCGTCAGGACTCCATTTAACAGCCCATACACTGCCTATTTCGAGATCCGATTTTCAGCTACTAGGTGATAAGGCACTTACTATCTCCAACGTTTTCAAAGATCTTTACAATTTTCCCTTCTCTTTGATCGTAAATTTTAGGTTGATGATCATAGTCACCTAGCAGGAGTAGATTACCATCGCATCTCCAGTCAATAGAGAAAGGATCTATATAGAATCAGTTTGAGAAATTAACGAAATTTATCATGCCTTTTGGTAGTCTTAGGGATTCACGTAGGGTCTGTCCGTTAAAAGCAGTCTTTTCAAAATCAGCAATGGTCAGTCTTCCTTGACTGTACTTAACTGCAATTAAAGGACTTGCAGAAATCGGATTCCATCGGCATTTATTTGTCCAAGCTAAGGATAATATTTGTGTTTTAAATAAAGCACTCATTCAAAACCAATTACATTCGTTCCCTGTTGTTCTCTTTTCACATAAAAGCTCGTCGTTATCGATACTTGAAATAATTACTTTTCCATCATCCTCAATTAAACCGATTTTGGATCCTTCTGCATTGAAGTCTAAACTGGATATAACCCCTGTTGATTTTCATCATTTGAATAATGCTACAAAAATTTGTAAAAATGCTCACTGTCAAGTGCATCACACCATTTTGCTTTTTTAATGACTTCCATTCGAGCAACGTCAAATAAATGATACAAAGTCTTATTTTGAATCGGCAAAAGAGCGGCAACTTGTCTTTTCAAGTTGATCGAGAGATCACTCGCCCCTACTCCTATGAAATTGAGATCATAATTGAATGAATTGCTTATGGCTGAATAAATAATTTATCGGTACTTCCATATGAGCCTCCAAACTGAAAAAGGAGTTTCTGTTGGGATAAACTATACAAAGCGAAGTCAGCGTAATCTTCATCTGGCGCATGATGCAGTGAAATCAATATGTCAGTTCCGAGAATAGATTGAACGGATGTATCATCCTTATCTTCAATGAACGAATCATGCAATCAAATATTAAAAGTCCGGAATACAATTATTTGGAAGTTGGAGTCCTTCGAAAGATTTTTGTCCTGCTTCTACTCCTTCTTCTTGTAGATTATTCAGATAAATCCGATTTGTTTTCAATGAGCACCAGACAACGTACTGAGCTATAAATCATATAAGAAGAATTGAATCTACGCTTGGTTGCCATTTGATTTTGTTTCGGACTTGAGCATTGCGAATTTGTTTTCCATTATCTTCCTTTAATTTGTATTTGACTTGATCTCAAATAAATTTTTAAATACTGACTATCAAAAGATAATTTACTGTCTCTAAGGAACAATATTTCGATATCGATAACATGGAAAAAGATTGATAATGTTCGAATCATAGGTTTCATTGTCTTATCTAGATAAAAAATTCCCATTGTGCTTTATGAGACTTGTACAATAAGCACCTCTCTATTTCAAGGGTCTAGAATTCTGTTTTTTGTGATGCTGAAATACAAGACTGAAAAGATTGTTGGATGTATTGGAGTGAAACAATATGACTGGAGTACGGACTTGAAAAACAGCAACGAGAAGAGTTTGGGGGAGAGGTAGCTCAGCTTTACAGGCTGTCTGTGGCGAAAGAGCACCGACGCAAAGGAATCGGATCGAAATTGATTAAGCAGGTGATAGCATACTGTAAAAACTCTGGCTACAAGGCCATCAGTCTGGAGGTGTTACCTCATAATGAAGCTGCGATAAGTGCGTATAAAAAAGCAGGATTTACCGATATGCATAAAACAGCAGGATTTACCGATATGCATAAAACAGCAGTCTATGAAACAAGTGGTATCCCATGCCTAAGCGCGATTTTAATGATGAGACTTTAAGTAAATTATGCTCTGAAATCAAAATAACTTTGTAGGGAAATGCCACCATTCAAGCCAGTCATGTTATGCAGTTATGACATAAAATGATCCCGATAATTAATAATAATAATCTCGTTAGATCCAACGCGATGAATATTTATTAAGGTTGATTGCGAGTAGGAAATTCTTAAAACTAGCGACCTTTTTTCTTTTTGTTGAGATCATTGATGAACTCAGCTGAATTTCAACTAAATCCGCGCGAAAAACAATATTTAAATAAATTTTATCTTTTATTTCTGAAATTTCCAAAGTAATGATAAAAGCTTCCCCTCAAAAGCGTAAAGGTAAGTTTTCGGCGACTAAATTCGGAAACGACCACGATAGCGATGAAGGAAACTCCAAAGCTCGATATATCACCATCGAGATCAAAGACTTGGATGCAGAGTCAAAAACGCTTCACCAAACAGCAACTATAATGGACATGGAATCCTTTAGATTCACTCGTGCTCGACCCACTGCACGTGGTTCCAACGAATCGCATGACTTGCAAAAGCTTGCACGTAAAGAGGGTGATCCCGATACAGCTTCAGCGAAAAGGACTCCAAACACGAGTACCAGGCTCACAATTCTCTCGACTGAGCAAGAAAAGCACACATCAGCTAAAACCACGGTGACGAAAGACTCTGAGGAACCCCGTGAATTATCTCTATCTGAGGAAGAGGGCGAATCGCCAAAGAAAACAAAAGGAAATGCAGGAAGTCAAAGCTGGATGAAGAAAAAAGCTTTGAAAAACGTTCATGCTAATGGAAAAATCGTGGTGAAAGGAAGACACGCAGACGGGAGTAATGAAATGCTCGTTGAGGAACTGGCCTCTGAGGAGTTGAGCTCTGACCAAATGTACCTGCCTTCGTTCGTGAGACCTGAGAACATACGTGATAAAATGCTCAGAGTTCGCTCTGATCCTGATTACGACCCGACTACGCTGTATATCCCTGATTCTGAGTGGTCTAAAATGAAATTACTCATGCAGCAGTATTGGAAAGTAAAATCCAACTATTTCGACAAGCTCGTCGCAATCCGCATCGGGAGGCTCTACTGGTTCTATTTCCAAGACGCCGTCATCGTGCATAGAGTTCTGGACAGCCGGTTGAATCTATTCAAGAACATGACGTCAACATTTGTGAACGAACACACGATTTTTCGCTACATTCATAAAATTTTCGAGCAGAACCTTGCGGTCGTCCTCATCGAGCAAATGGAAGAATCGCGCTCTGAGGACGCGCAAGTGATGAATCGAGCGTTGAACCGGGTACTTACCAAAGGAACGTACACTGAGCATGAGAATGCGTCGTATCATCCGCAGTATCTCATGAGCCTGTATCAAGAGGATGAGGTAATAGGAGTGACGTTGGTCGAAACCACCACCCATGAGATTCAAATCGGGGATTTCGTGGAGGACGACCGACTTCTCACGCTGAAATCGCTGCTTAACCGAGCGAGGCCGAGTGAGATCGTTTATATGAGAAGCGCGGTGTCTCCAGAGGTTCTCAAAGCTATCAAAGGACTTTCCTGGAAACCCGTTGTATCTGCCAGTAGAAATGATAAAACTAAAAGTGTTGATGAAATCTATGGAGCTATTAGCCAGTGTTTCAAGGCGCAGAAGGTCACGTTACCTGATTTTTTAAGCGAGATTTTCGACCTGCATCAGAAATCTAAACGCCTCAAAGGGAAGGGGGATTTTGAAAAACGGAAGGAGTCTTCCCTCTCGTTTTATCATAGCTTACAAGCATTTCAAATAGCTGCAGGATATCTGGAATATTTACTACTTGCAGACACGGTAATTCCATTTGCTGAGTATAAACCTTTGGAGATAGATCCAGAAAAGCCTGATTATCTGAGACTGGACGGCCAGGCTCTCGATAACCTCGAGATTTTCGAGGTTGATTTCTTTTTACAATCGACCGAGCAAAATTCGCTGTTTAATTTCATGGATAATACCTCTTCACCTTATGGAAAGCGCTTGTTCCGCAATTGGCTGATGTATCCTCTCGCCGATCCTCAGCAAATCAAAGAGCGACTACTCGCGGTCGATGATTTGAGACAAATCCAGCCTCAAGTTTCCGAGTTCCAGGCTCAGTTAGCTAAATTACCGGATATTGAGAGAACTATCCATAAATTTTACAGTTTGCTCAGTAAACGACGATACGAGGCTGTTTTTCACGAAAACCTGCCTCTAAACAAATTAAATGAGTTTTTGAAGCTATTAACGGATCTGAAAAAAATAGAACCGCTCATTGGAATCTTTGCAGAAGAAAAATCCTCATTTAAAAGCACGAAGCTCAAACGATTGGTCACAGTCAACTTGATTGAGAAGAAATCCGTAGGCAAGAGCGGTCGTGAATCGATTCCTTCTGCAGCAGGGCTTTTCCCAAGGGTTTCTAAGCACATTGAAGAGCTCGAGAACAAAATTGACTACTATGATGGGCTTCCAGTTCCTGCTGCTGGGGTGGATGAAGACTGCGATCGCTTTGTGAGCAGGATAAACGATATGAAAGGGCAACTCGACGAGCAACTCACGATGTACCGAACCGAGTACGAGACCCAAAAGATATGCTATGTGCATACAAAGCATCGATACGAAATGGAATTTCCTGATAGCATTATCAACGAAGCCAACAGACCCGATGGCTTCGTGATCACCTCAAAGCGAAAGGGGTTCAACCGCTATCACACGCCACTGACCGAAAAATTGCTAAAGGAGCTCGAGGAAGCAGAAAGAGGCTTTCAGGACCTATTAGTGCCGTTTCTGCTCAAATACTTTAAGAATTTCTACGAAAAGCATCAGGTATGGAAGCAAATGATCGCCTGTCTCGCGGAACTCGATTGCTTGTGTAGCCTAGCAGTACTGTCAGTCAAGATGAAAGGCTCATCGAAGCCAAAAATCCTCGATCAGGAGAAATCTGTGTTAAAAATAAAGGAGCTAACGCACCCTTGCGTTGCGAAATTAGTTAAGCATTTCACTCCTAATGACCTCGTTTTCGATAAAGACACCAAAGTGCTGCTGATAACAGGACCGAACATGGGAGGGAAGTCGACTTTGCTCCGACAGACGTGTATTGCGATTATAATGGCACAGGTGGGAAGCTGGGTGCCTTGCGAAAGCATAGAATTAACGCCTTTCGATAAAATTTTTACAAGGATCGGGGCGTCAGATAGGATAATGGAAGGGAAGAGCACGTTTTATTTGGAGTTGGAAGAGACGCTAGCGATAGTTAAAGAAGCGACGTCGAGGTCGTTTGTTATTATGGATGAGTTAGGGCGAGGCACCGCGACTTATGATGGGATAGCGCTTGCAAGCGCTGTGTTGAAGTACATGATTGAGAAAATAGGGTGTTTTTTGCTGTTTACGACTCATTATCGGATGCTGTTGAACGGGTTTGAAGGGGTAAGAGCGTTGAAGCCTTGCTACATGGACTATAAGTCCGACGAGAAGAAAGAAGAGATCAAGTTTTTATATAAGTTAAAGGAAGGAGTCGCTCCGAGCTTTGGGATAAACGTAGCGAGAATTGCTGGGTTGCCGAAAGAGGTGATACAACAAGCGAAAGAAAAGTCAATGTTGATGGAAAGCTCGAAGGTAGAAACGACCTCTAATCAGACTAATTTGAAATTTCTGACTTCGCTGACCTGGTTGAATAAGCTAATGTTGGAATAACTTATTAATATGGTAGAACTACGAGTTTTGTTGATGATCAACTTTTGTATATGCTGTTATATTTATCAATCAATCAACCAGGAAAAAAAGCAAAGTTTTGAATTCCTCCCTCAATGGTTACTAATGCTGATAAAAACATTGATTTGAGTTTTTGTTAATAAGAAAAAAAACAATGCTCTTCCTAACTTCCTTTCACACTAGCCTAATTTTCAATAAGGAAGGAAGTCACATAGCGAACAACAGCAACATAATTTCTTCTTTTCAGTTGGATTAAATGCGCATGCGCATCTGTGCATTTTATTCATGGCAATGCATTTACAAGCATTAATTTTCTCTTAAAGAGATCAAACCGCACATGAACATATATTTTTCAGGCATGATCTATTATATTGAATAAATTCATTCGCCACGTAACATTCTCAGCGAATGGCTAAAACTAAAAATTTTGCGAATAGGAAAATAGAAGAGGTTTGCTCTAATTACAACCGTGCACAATAATTGTAATCAAGACAATAATTACTTAAATATATATATCGCATATGCTTAGGATTTTCTAAACAAAACGGGCCTAACCAAGCTCCTTTCACAACATTGATTTCGTACTTCTGCTCGACCATATCATCTGCTCAATGGTCCTAACATTAATCGGTTTCGTAAGAACACTTTCCATTCCGTTCTCTAAGCAATTCTGTTTAATTTTCTCATCGATATGCCCTGTGAGCCCTATAATTTTTACTGCTCGCTGGGCTTCATTCGGCTGTGTCTTAATCTCTTGAGAAATCGCCTTTGCGGCCTCAATCCCGTTCATGATTGGCATTTCGCAATCCATAAAAATCAACGAGATATCTTGCTTATTTTTCATATAAGCTTCGACCGCAAGTTTGCCATTAGGAGCAACTATGACTCTTTTCCCGCATCTTGTTATCAAATCTTGCATTAGCTTGAGATTAAAGGGATCGTCTTCTGCGACCAGCACCGCCTCGTTCGTTTTTATTTGAGGAGACAAGTCCAGCTCCTCACAAACTTCCTTCAATGAACCAAACGAAACTGGCTTTGGAATGAATCGCATTGCTTGAATTTCGCCATTAGGGTCAAGGCATTTACTTTTGACTGTTGGAGTCGGATGGCCAGTGACAATAACGATTGGATGTTTCTCCCAGCCATTGAGCACCTCATGCTTCCTCATCAGCATACAGGCCGAATACCCGTCCAGAATCGGCATATCGAGGTCAGAAATAATCAAATCGAAGTAATTCGGACCTCGAGTTTTGAAAATCTGAAGCCCTGCTTCCCCATCCCCAACGATATTTATCTCATCGAAACCCAATCGGCCGAGGAATCTGCGCTTCACGTCCTGGTTGTAAGGTCCGTCCTCAAGGACTAGGACACGCAGTGGCTTCGGTCTCTGAGGGAGCTCTTCGATATCTGACGAAGGAGGAGGATGCTTTAGATGAGAAAAGCTTGAAATTGGTTGGCAAGTCTCAGTTTTAATAGCGATAGTGAAGCAAGTGCCCTGGTTGACACCTGAATACACCTTAATATATCCTTTCAGAAGCTCAACGAGCTCTTTCGTGATCCAAAGACCAAGACCCGTGCCAATTTGTCTCTTGGTTGATTGGTCATTAACTTGTGAGAACTTATGGAAAAGTCGGCCGATTTTCGCAGCATCCATCCCACAGCCAGAGTCGTTGACCTCGATTCTCAGGTATCCCTTACGCTTTGGAGGAATTTCTGGTAAGTTATTGGAACTCCCGAGACCGATCTGGGACTGCGGGGTCTGAAGCGAAGCTGTTGTAGATACTTGTGGTATAGGAGAAGCCTTTTGCTTTGGGAATTTTTTATTTTTGAGATCTAAGGTTCGGAAGGTAGAAGAGCCTTTTTCATTAATATCCTCCTCTGTAGCGTAAGTTGCCAGGCCGTCAGAGTCGCTTTGAGTGTTGAATTGAGACGAAACATAGACTGGTTCCATGTTAACGCTACTCAGCAAATCGCCCTCAACGAAATCAATATGGATAGACACGTAACCGTGGTCCGTGAATTTCGTTGCATTTGAGACCATATTTATCATAATTTGCATGATTCTGTGAGAGTCTAGCATTAGATGCTCAGGCACGTTCTCGTTCATGTAGAGCGCTCCGTACAGCTTCTTACTTTTGATCATTTCTGAGCAAACGACCCAAATTTTCTCAAAAAACTCTCGGGTTACACTGGGTTTCAAAGCGACTTCTAGATTCCTCTCACTGATTTTCGCCGAATCAAGGATGTTGTTCAGCAGCTGCAAGAGGATTTCACCGCAGACCTTTGTGTCAGTGATCATCTCAATCAGCGCTTTGTCAGTGATTAACTCGGATAACATGTCGATGTTGCCCAGCAAACTATTCAAAGGGTTGCGGATCTCATGAGAGAATCTCAAAATGAAGTTATCTTTCTCTTTAATAGCTTTTCTGAGGCTCACATTGAGTTTATTGATGCTTTGTTCATGCGTTTTTTCTTGTTCAATAGCTTGCTGTCGGCTCAACACAAGCATGAAACTCATAGAAAGCAAGGCGATGACAGCCATCCAGAGTTGGGCTCTGAGGTTGGTGTTTTGGAAAACTGGAAGAAACACGGATTCGCTGTAGTGATGTGGAGAATAGTACATGTCCATGGAAAAAACGACCGCACCGATCACATTTGCAATAATATAAGCGGTGAAATCTTTCAAATCGCGTCCAAGAAAGAATTGCAGGACAGACCCAAGGAAGAAGAAGGTGGCTCCGATAATCCGAGAAGAGTCGTCAATCGTTAGACAGAGGAAAGGGTAAACTCCGACAATGAAGTTGAGAAGCGTTCGAGAGAACTTGGGGTAGCGGCTGGCAATTAAGAATGCAATTGCGGATAACAAATAGCAAATCAAAGTCAATTGGATTGTGGAGACGCTAACGCAGATTTGACCGATGGCATAGACGCTTATTGGTGCAAGCACGGTTAGAGTCTTTGAATTTTCCTTGATGGTTTGGAGAGTTTGGTTCATGCTGTGAATTGTTGTTGTTAGCTTTTGCTGAATGATTATATATTCTAATCGGCGTTGGCTTGTTTTGAATTCGACCTGAATTTTCTGATGGAATTCGCAAACCTTCTATAGAGGGAGTCCTTTTATTCTTTTTTGCTGAAAGTTCCTGAGATTGGAAATTCGAACAGCGTCTCGAAGCTAGCCCAATAAATTAATAAAATAATTCATTGATTTAAAAGCCTCGTATGAATTAAAAATTTCTGTGTTCCCGAAAACTCAAGAACACTGATCGATATTTTTTAGCGCTAAATCGAAAGGTTTCTGAAGAAAAAAGAGAATAACGAGCCCGATTAATTGCATAAGGAAAGGGCTGGAACACCTACTGACCAGCTCAATGTGTTGTTTGGCTTCAAATATATATAAAATTAAGTTTAGTAGTCGATAATAAATTGGTGAACTAAAGAAAGATAGTGCCTGCATTTCAATGCGGCTGCTGACTTGAGATTCAAATTTGAGGGATATTTATCGAGTTACGAGCTCAATGTGATTTAGAATTGATGAGGACATTTGATAGAGCAGTGAGGAACGGGCATCCTACTTGGTTAGTAGGTCGTTCAGGGCTACATTAGCTGGTAGCTTTTGAAAAAGCTTGAAGGATGAATCTAATTTGAGTATTCTGCATAGAATAGGAAAAAGAACAAAAGGCACGATGCATGAATGGAATACTACCAGTAGCAAGAATTCATTTCAAAAGGATGGGCTGCATGAATTAGAGGTAGAAAAAGAAGAGTTTTCGGATTAGAATTTCAGTTGATAATTAAACTGAAAGTCAGTTGCTATTTTGGGAGTAGTTGTGGAGGTCGTACTAAGCAAAAGAAAAGCGTGATGAGCCACGAATTCCTGTGCTTAATAGGCTGTAAATGAACGGAGTAGTTAGAGTTCTTTCTTTTAAGTTCATTAATATTATTAATTACAATGAGAGAAGGGATTCTTGCTCAGCAAGAATTAAAATGTGCAAAAATTTGGATATAGTTAAATAGGAGCTCTATAATTTGTTAGAATAGGGGGTGTGAAAACAAAGAGAAATGATTTCAAGGCAACTTAATGTCGATGCCAAGCTAACGGAAGTATTGGTAGCTTTAGAGAGAGAGGAAAGAGAAAAAAAAAATGAAAAACAGTGATTTATGCTCGAGAGGAAAGAATAAAGAAGCTCAGTGAATGTTATTGGCACCGATGAAAAGTGGCTCTAGAGATTGTACGAGAATATCAAAACCGTCAGTGAGGGTTCCTCGGTAAAATGTTGCAAGAAAACTAATTTTTCAGTGCTAGATTTAATTATGTTTCGTCGAATTCGTCAATTTCCGTAAAACGTCTAATGCCAATAACAGGTAAGCAGCTTTATTCCTCTTAGTTATTGTGCTAAGGGAATAAATGATAGTATTCAAGCATTGAGAACTTTGTTTTTGTGTGTATGAAAGTGTTTCGCTCCGAACATCAAAAAACCTTTCGCAACGATTTACTTGGGCTGAGGAGGTGGTAGACAGTAAGAAATCTCTTTTCGTCTCTCATTCCAGTGATATCTAATGTAATGAAAAACGAGTGCCGGTGAATTAGATTAGTTGTCTCAATTTGAGTGAAACGAGAGTCGTGTCCGGAAGAAGTCTTTAGCAGAGTAAAATTCCGAACCAGGTGGAAGGGAAAAGAGGCCTAGGATGAGAGCCTCCATTTGAAACCTTTTTGAACCATTTGCTGCATTGAAAAAAAAATGGAGTTTCTTCTTACTTGTCTAATTATAATAATACTACTACCGCTACTGTCGCAAAATTTCATAATCAAAGCTGTTTTCTCTGGTGCTTCAGTAAACAACATTTTCGGTTCCAGGCAGAGAAAACCTCGATAAGCCAGCGATTATCTCTTGCATTCTATACAAAAGGGTAGTATCCTGCTAACCCATCTTATACATATCCGTTTAATTGCAAACTTTGCGATGCAAAGAGACCTTTGTAGAAGGATTTATTTGTTGCTGCAAAAAAATTTACCTCGCCAATGCTGTCAATGGGAATTAGTACTCTCTTGCGATGATGATGCATCATCTCCTTGATTTATTTATTTTTTTTCCGAAAATATCCAATAGTTGCTCTCATAAAATTCAGAGACTTAAATGAAACTCCAACAACCGTTTCACAAGAATTTTGTGATTAAACAAACTAATCTACTGCTCATTAAATGGTCTCTTCATTGGAATGAGCAACATTGACTTGAAACTCCTCAGTTTTGGAGGGAAAATTTAAAATACAAAATTACTGAACCATCCCCTGTGACTCAGAAATAAGTATTCAGTAAATGAAAATGTGTTTTCAAAATTTTTCCTTCGAGAAGGCCTTCTTACTACACTACATCTGTAGGAGTTAATTGTTTTTGTTATAATAGTCAGCAATTTCCCGGCAAACAAAACAACCTTATCCAAAACACAAAATCCCTCAATGACCCCAAAGCTTTTCTTAGCTCTTACCCTGGCGGCGTTACTTATAATCTCCACCTATGTTGTCCCAACGAACGGCAGCATTTTGCATCATTTCACCAGCGACAAAAAACAAAAGCCGAAATAGTTACAATACTCAAAGGAATCAATACAAGCGCGAATGAATAACCTTGACGAAGGAATTATTTTTTGTTTTAATTGGTTGTATGCACCATACGTGAGGTAATTGTATTTATTTCTCAAAATTTTCCAATGGCTGAGTGTTGATAATTCCATATTTCGTTGGGCTGTAAATTTATAGCTAGTTTTATAACTGCAACTGAATATATTGTTAAATGTTCTTTCAACAACAACGTCCCTGTCGGTATCAGTATGTGCAGACCTTATGCCGCCAATAGTGGTGAAATTGCAGATTTTTTAATATTTTAGCTGACAAATTCTCGATATCGAATGACAATGATGGCGTGATTAAGTTGATCAAGCTCTAAATTATCATAAGGCATAGAATTCATGTCTCAGTATCATGAAAATCAAGGAAACAAGTGATATAAACAATTACTGACGATTATCGAATCAAAGTGTCATTTTAGAATTACCGTACATGAGAAATGAATCGGAAGCTGTTCATTCTATTTATCCGTCTTTGATTGAAATGAATCCTGGCCTAATGCTCAAACAGGTGTTTGATTCTTAAACATTTCCTACAGGGCTGCTTCTTTCAAAAATTCTCCAAGCAAAATGTAATTCAAAGAATCTCTCATCTAGCTTTATCATGAAGATATTTTCGTTAAAATCATAACTTGGCTTTCTTTTTGGACCTCCTTTTCTAAGGAAACTTCGCTCCATTACATTTAAATTAGACAAATACCTTTTTCCTTTCGTATTACTACTAAGCTGACTCAATCAGTAATTCTTTTTTTTTTTGCCAGGTAAATAGAAAACCTGATTACTATTTCCAGGCATTATTGTTATTAATTATATAATCAACACCTTAATTTCAATCTACATCGGGATATCCAAATGAACGCAAAGATCTTCTTTACCTTTATCTTAGTAGCATTACTCATGGTCTCAGTTTCTGGCGTACGATCAAGGAGTAAGATTTTCAATCACAAAGCCAGTGATAAAAAGCAAAAACCAAAATAATCGGAATGCTCAAGATAAATACACACACGTACCAGTGAGAAACCTTGGCAGAAATTTTTCAATTGATCGCTATAATTATTCACAAATAATTTCTCTATTGCCGATAATTCATAAGCAAATTCATAAAACTATGCGCTTTCGAAGAATTTCAGGCAGTAAATTTGTTTACAGATTGAGTTTTTGATAATTTTCTGCATTTTGTAATACATCTTTTACAAGGAATCTTTATGATGGTCTTCAATGTATGATGCTTTTCTTGAATTGAATCAAATTAAGGTTAAACTATTTCTTATGATTTTAAAGACTACTACAATTAAAAAGCAAGTATTCAGCGATTTAAGCTGTCAGTAATACTAATTTAAAAAAAAGATCCCAGGCTGAATATTCAGACATCTCTTGGATTGCCCTCATAATCAGGACCTACCTCTCAAACTAAATATCGGTAAATTTATCAGATTTGTAAATGTTTGTAGGAATGGAAAACCGAATTCTGCCTTTTCTTAGAAACTATTCTTAAGCAACCCTTCTGCAAATTTAAGGCATTTTGTGAACAGTTAATTTCTGGAGCAGCACGAACAGCTTGTAAATGCTCACTCATCTAGCGGTTCCCTTTCATCTATATCTGTTAAATTTCAGAATGACTCTTCATTTGCCAGTTTCCTTGTCTGCTGAATACAATTTGAAGTGGCTACAATTACTTCATGTTAATCTCAAAGTACAATCAAATAAGCAGTTGTCAAGAAGATCATATTTCAAGAATCCATAGGGAATTCTAAAATCAGCGAGCGCTGGGTTCAAGTAGTTGGGTTAAAGTATCTCTCGAAGAAAAAAGATTATTTCTTGCCTGATCACGCTATATCGCTCGACAAGTCCAGAAATAGATGTTATTTCAAGAATCGAATTTTTCCCCCGAAATTTGCGTCTCAGCTTCGCGTAGATCCTACAGAATTCGACTAAGTGAGAGAAGACTCAGCCTAGATATGTTTTGCTTTTAAAAAAAAAAAATTCATTTCATGACTCTCAAAAAGCATTTCTGTGTTATTCGATTAGGTAGTTCGAATTCAATATAAACTTTACAAAACTTATCAAGTTAAGCAAAAGGCTTTCAAAATCGAACTCAAGAGCTTAGAAACTAAAATAAATAATTTAGTTAATTTTCATTAAAGAATACGTTTATAGGCTTTTTAGTTAAATTCTATTAAGACATCTTATTCTACCGCTGTGCCTGTAGATTCTAACTCAAGCTCGCTATTGAAAAAGGTAGCTCTTCGAATTAAAAGCCGTAGAATCTCAAAGGACATCCATATCAATCTAATTTCACCCACCGTGCGTCTGAATAAATTAAAATAAATCAAATCCATCCTATTTTAATTTCTGATCTTTCCTGAATTTAACAAATTATTTGTCGAAGCTCTACAGAGCATTCAATATGTATTGAAAATTTTTCTCAAGCTTTGATGAGAAGAATGCGGTGGGGTTACTAGTTAGATCGGAATAACTATTGTTCGAAGTAAGTAAGATGGGCTTATCTAAATTTCTAAGATTCGATCTCTTGAATTTTTATTGGAATTTATCGCCAATGAGTGCCAAATTGCTTTTTCAGAGATTAAATATCTAAGGTTCAATTACAATGTGAACAATTTATTAATTCTGACAGCAACCATTGGCAGAGTTAGTTAGTATCAGCTTATAACTACACTCGACAATATCTTTCTATAATCGAATTAAATTTCTCAACTCATCACAAAACTCATCAGCATTTATGCTCGTTAACCCTCGAGGAAGAGTTAAAGCCAACCGAGGCAACCGAATTGCCAAGATCTACGAAAAGTCGAATGATGGTGATACACAGGTGATGAACATGAAGGACTTGAAAATGAGCAGAAGTCCTTCCAATTCCTCACCTACTCCACTTCCACATGGCACTTACATGTACGAAGAGAGCAATAAGAAGCGTCAAACGAATCTCAAGAAGAAGACGGAGGTAATCCATAAATAATTGGCTGAATTTACTTACTATTTTTGTTTGTAGTTATGTAAGTCTTACTCAATGACTGGTCACTGTGAGTATGGAGAGTTGTGCTCTTTCGCGCATGGAGCGTCCGAACTGAGATTGAAGGTGCTTGTGCCAAATAAATACAAAACTGTTAAATGCGCAAATTTTCATAAAGAGGGTTATTGTAGATTCGGAGCAAGGTGCCAATTTATCCATGAGAAAAAGCCAGAAAAGAAAGCTAAAAAAGTTAATAAAGGTCTCTTAAGATGCAGCTACGAGATTATTCAATGGGCTATGGAACAACACTTCCTCAAAGATGAGGAGGACACAAATGTGCGCGAAGATGATTGGACTCCTTTTGGAGGAGACCTGTCTTTGAAAACCTTTAAAAAGAGCACACTAAGAGTCTTCGAGGAGCTCAAAAGAGAAACTGCTCATTAAAGTTAACGATGAAATATGCAGCTAATCGCTTATTGCAAGCCAGAAAGTTTATTTATGAATAAAGGGCGCTAAATTTCAAAGAAGCCCCTTTGTTAAGTATGCACATGTAATTTGGTTCAGAGTTTTATTTTTAAGGATCAATATATCATATTTATTCCAGCAATCATCATATTAAAGTCTCTTCTTCCTATGATAATGAGAAGAGTTTGAAGTTATGTTAAATTTAAACAATTTCCACACAAACCTTTTAGTATATTTCCTTGTCCAAGTTAGAGGCGAAAAGTAAGTCAGAGTTAGATAATATAATACTATAAATTCTTGAATTAACAATACGACAAGTCACTAAAGTATAGCCATGGTAAGTTCTGTGGTATATCTCAACCAGATCATTTTTCATTTCTCGCATCAGCTTTTCCAACCTTCAACGTGTTTAAATATTAAAAAATAGTGCACTTTGAGCGATCAGCTTCTTTCGTTTTCTTCTTCTTATTGTCTTCTTTTGAGAAGACATTCTGATTATCCAATTTTATATCATCATCCTCATCATAATCTTCAAATCACTTCCAGCAGTTGCCAGAAGCATATTTCCCTGATATTTCTGTTATTTGTTTCTCGTTCAGCTCGACGAAATCTCGAATGACTGTTTGCAACCATTGACCAATTCCGAACTCGGTTTTTGCAGACATTTCAAAAAAATCGGCATTCAAACTTTCTGCTAACTCTTTTCCTAGGCTTTCATTCACTTTTCTTTCTGAAGCACGATCAAGTTTATTTCCGACCACGAAAAATTTACAATATTTTGGGAGTGTTTTCTCCTCAAGTTTCGCAATCCACTTAGCAAGATCGTGAAAACTTTGAGAATTTGTTAAATCATACATGAGGACGAGTGCATGGGTCATCTTATCGATTCCTGTGACTAATCTGTTCACCCGGTCTTCGTATTGAGAGTCCCAAAGCATCAATCTGATGATCTTGTCATCAAAATTGATTTGCGTAAAGTAAAATTCTGTGTATCTACGCTGAATGTCTCGGTTCAGGATCTTGGCTAAAGTGGTGGTTTTTCCAACTCCATAATTGCCTATGAACACGATTTTTAGTGCTTCTTCGTAGGGATAAGGAATCTCCTCCATTTTATCACACAAATACTACCTATCAAATAAATAAAACTATTGAAGCGCAAGCTGTAATCTGATGAGCGATTAAATATGCTTATTCAAAAAAATGTCCTTAGCTCCTGTTATCTTCTTCTCAACATACGTCACTTAATAGAAAAAGTTGATAGTGAGCTGTAACAAGATTTAGAGGATTTGATACGTAACCTCAAATTTAGTTTAGTAGTTTAATTATTTAATTGAGATGCAACTATCACATTTTATAATGAATATAATCCTTTAATGATCTAGATTCCTTTAGAAAGCGCTTGTAAGACCTGATGAAAGTTCAGTTTTTATGTCATTAGGTGTTGTATCTCAGTGGCTTTCTAATTTTTTCAAAAGTATAGTTCCTCTCTTCGAAATTGCCAATCAATTTTTTTCTTCTCTGAGTGTTGCTTGATGGTTAAAAGATTTTTAATGAAAAGTACATCTTTAGTTCTTTGATTCAAGAGATTACATCTTCTATAGGTTTACAATAGACTCACAATGCAGCGATGCCTATGATTTCTTCTTCTTTCTTCCACAATCGATAAGTCTGTTGCCCAGTAGGTAATTTGCATCGTGATCGTATCTGAAGCTGACTTATGACACGAGACACTTGCTTTAAACTGTTGGCCGGATACGCATTGCTGGATGCAAATCTTTTTTAGTTGCTTTGAATAAAATTAATCTTGACTAATTCAATCATCTCAACTTTCTAACAAAATAGAATCAAATCCATGTTTTCGTTGGAAAACGTCATGCTGTCAATCGATTCATTCCCGCTCAAAGCCCATACTATCCTCTTTACAACGGCCGCACTCTTGCTCAGCCTCTTTCTCGTGCACTACTTCAGCAGAACGAAGATACAACTGCTATTTTCGAACGAAAAATTCCAAACCTTAATAAATTCTTCCCCTTCTCTGAAATCCGGTAAATTCTACTCCTTTCCTCCTCTAGCCTTTGGTCTCGGTCAATGCTACCTCGCTGGTAAGAAATACGAAGACGACAGCAAACTTTCACATACTCGGGAGTCTTTCCCATATCCCAATGGCGGCAAAGCCAGCGTCGAATGGATCACTGATAAAACGAAAACCACAGAATTCAACCCCAATATAATCGCTTTTATTATCCCAGGGCTATGCTCAAAATCTGATGCCCCTTACCTCCAAGACCTCTATGCCAGACTCATCAATAACAATATCCGTCCTGTTGTCTTTATCCCGAGATTGAATGACGACAAATTCCTTCTCCCAAATAGCAGTTTCGTTAATTTGCTTGATGATATCCATTGTGGAGTTCAATATGTAAAAACCAAACATCCAAACGCGAAACTCATCGGCATCGGACATTCCTATGGCGCGAATTGCATTGTGAACTACCTTGCAGCTTATAACAAGGAGAAAACGATAGTCGCTGGGATATCGATTGCGAATCCTTATGATTTCGTGGGGTCTTGCTGGCGGATTAGAGGGACGATAATAGAAAAGTATATTATGTCAGGGATTAAGGAATTGGTGTGCAAGAACCTTGATGAGATAGCTAGAGGTTGCTCGTTATATAAGACATCGATGCAAGACATCATAAATACGACGAAGGTAAAGGAGTTCGATGACGCGTTCACTAGTAAGGCGATGGGGTATAAAGATGCTATGGATTATTACACGAATATTTCTAGCGATAAGAGTGTATGGGACGTTCAAGTGCCGTTGATGTCGATTAACGCGGAAGATGATCCTTTTATTTATCATAAGGGAGTGCCGATTAGTGCTCATGAGAAAAATGATAATTTGCTGTTTGTAGTGACTAGAAAAGGAGGGCATTTAGGCTGGATCGAAGGCATATTTCGGCTTAGAAGATGGTATTTACCGATTGTAGTGGATTATATTCACTGGATTTCAAAGGCTATATAAATGGGCCATGAAAGGCCAGAAGCTGCGGCTGAAAAAGGATACATTTTTGCTTAGTCAAGTAGAATAAGCAGTATTTTTTTGTTTGTTTGTTTTGGAAATATTGATATTAAATTCGTATTGTATTTGAAGACTCAATAGCGATACAAAAAGTTAGATGACTTGAGCCTTTTAAATATTAAAAGAAGATGAAAATTCTTATCATTGCTGAGAACAAAATTGTTTATGCATTCAATGAATTGTGGTTTAACCTAGATATATCTTACTGGTTAGAGAAATTATCAAATGCGCCATTCTAAATCCCAGTCAGTGTAGATCCTCATTACTACAATATTATATAATGAAGATCCAAATGATTAGAAGCTTTCTGCCTGAGTTAGAAACGATAAATTGAGTAATCTGACAATTTGAATCCAAATGAGTTTTTTAGGAAAATCCAAGTCGATTCTTTTTCGTTTGCTCTTCAGAAGCCATTTCATGTAAAAATTATCGGAAACTGAAACGCAATAAGGCATCTTTTTCGTTTTGAAACTCAAGGTTCCGATTTTTAATACGTGATGTTGGTTAATTAAAGCTAAATAACAGTAACTCCTATAGCTTCCCAAATCATTATAACAGATTAAAAAACGATCCAACTGCCATTACCCAGCGCCAGCTTTTAGTAGTTACCTCACACCATGAAGGTCTAAAATATCGCTGATTTTCCTCGTCTCCTTTTGTGAAAGCCATTAAATACCACTTTAGATCAGTTTTTCTTCAAAAACCCGAAGCCGAATTTCATAATCCGTGTCCATGGACCAACCAATCAGCTTATTTTTCGAATCATTTTACATTAAAATTGATAAGCAGCCTTTGGCTTCTCCTTTTCTCTATTTTACTCTATTTTACTCCTTCTGTTTGCTGGGCATGGTGGTCCATTACCTCTTTAAGTTCAATTAACTAATGGCATAATCAAAAAGAAAAACAACCAATATTTCCTAACTAGAGAGACATTTTAGTTTAATGGAGCACGAACTCATTAAATTGGATATAGAAATTAAAACAGCATCAAATATTACATTTAATATGGAGTATTTCACATCAGTTTATATCTTAGCAAGTGAATTCATCACTATTTCTAAACGAAAATAATGCTATAACTCACCATAGCCAAGCAAAATCTGTAATTAAGCATTAAAAAAATGGGGGTAGTAATATCTTATTTCTTTTTGTTTATAGGGGGTAGTAGTACTTGTTTTCCAGAACAGTTTTTCCTGTATTTAAGTAAACATTTGCAGCGAATGCATTTCAAAAAACTGATCAAAAGCCGCGCATCCTTTCCCTACACGTCTGTTTCTATTCCTTAACTCCTCTTGAAGCAATAATATCGATGGAGGGACTTTAACAGGTTGATTTTGGACATTGGGATGTGTTGAGTAGCGCGCAGTTGCTTCCAAGGCTGGATCTTGGAAGCGGGGGTTTTGGAAAGTTGAGCTGTTCTCATAGACAGCGCTGGAGAATTGATTGGCATTTGAGGCACCTGAGCCCATGATGAAAGAGTTTTTGAAACTCGATTAAATTGTTGTTTTAAGACAAGAAAAAGATTATAATTTTTGAATTCGGTTTCCGCTAAATACCTGATTCAATCCTGATCCAATCTCGATATCGTGTTTAATTCAGGCCTATTTTAATAAATGGATGGAAGAAAAAAAAAATTGCGGGAAGGTCTGATAGTTTATACAAAGAAATCAGATGTGGAGCATTGGGGGGGGGATAGGGGTCTACCTTCTCGGTGAACTCTTGGAATACTATTTTATTGGAATTATAATGGGTGTTTTCTCTTATGAAATTGCGGTTAGAGAGAATTTTGGCTAAAATCATACAATAGCAGACACGAAAAGTGGGATAAGGCGGGTTCTTGAAGTGAGAAGGCGCTTCTAATGCAAAGCGAGGCTTTATCCGTGGAATCTAATGAAGATTCTGTTGAACTCTGTATATTTGGCCATGTTTCAGAGGTTAGATAAGATTCTGGGAAGTCGATGAAATGTAAATAGCTTTGGTTAAGTCCAATGGGAACGACCCCCATAAAAGCCTTTGAGCCCCGATTCTTCTCTCTTCTGATGAGCTCAAAACGGTTTTCGAATGTAGAAAATGGAAAAATTTTTTCTTATTATTGTGTGGTGTAGAAATGCTCATGGCTTAAATAAACTCCCTATGCAACTTCTGAAGTCGACCTCAGAACCCCTTGTACTGTCTAGCGATTTCATTAAACAGTGTTTTCCTTATTCTCTCTTGTGCACGTGTAAGGCGGCGGCGCTATCAAGGAGGATTCTGACTAAAGTGAGGTTTGACTAAACTATTGAGATCTCTATTTTAATGATACCAGGGTGAAAAACCCTCGATTCTCCTATCTCATGAAAATGCTTGAATATTAATGCTATTCTATTATCCCGAGGTAGGAGAGTTAACGAAGCTAAAAATCAACCTTTTAGTCCTTGACTTATCTACTTGAGCTTTGTTTTACAGAAAAGGATTTGCAAAAATAATGATTTTGAGTCGATTTAGAGAAATCCTGATTTTCTCCTCAAGCTATCCACAAATAAATTTCACGTATTAGGAGATTTTCGAAAACTATTAGCAAGAGAAATGTCGTTGGAATCTCCAATCAGATCATCATTGAATTACGACGCAGCCTCAACTGACGGTCGTGAACCAGAATCTGGAGAACTTTCACCGACCATGGGTTCAAGACTGTTCAATCAACCCAAAACAGACATGCTATTTAAAGTGATAATCGTAGGTGATTCAGGTAAACCAGCAATGATAAAATCATTTGAGTTAAACTCTGATTGGCAACGAAGGTGTCGGAAAGACAACGATATTGAGGCGCCTTATCAGAAACAGATTCGAAACTCAGCATAATGCAACAGTTGGTGTCGAATTCTGCTCTCACATTGTTAAAATTGACGAAGAAACCCTACTAAAGCTTCAAATTTGGGACACAGTATCTATTGACTGCCGCTCTTCCGGTTAATGCAATTGCTAGGCAGGACAAGAGTCTTTCAAATCTATCGTCAATTCATTCTATCGAAATTCATCTTGTGTTTTTATTGTCTATGATATCACAAGGTAAAGAGCAATCTCTTCTCAGCTATAACCCCTTTTCTAGCCGAAGTAGCTTTGAAAGCATAGAAAAATGGGTTGAAGATGCTCGTAAGATTGTCGATCCTGATGTAATCTACGTTTTGCTTGGAAATCACGCTGATAAGGAGGCAGAGTAACTCTTCAATGCAGGAGGTGCATGGAAAAAAATAATTTGTATTAGGCGGGAGGTCAAGTACTCGGAAGGAGAAGCATTTATGAGATCTAATGACATTAACTTTTTTTTTGAAACTTCAGCCTTAAGCGGACAAAACATCATCGAGGTAAATAACCTCTATACAATTTACATTGGGCTGACATCCTCATACTCAGGCTTTTAATGAAGCTGGAAGGCTTATCTTTCTGAATTACATAAGGCTTCTTGCCAGAGGTGAAGATCCTGCATCGGCAAGGACGAGCTTGATGAAGGAACAGCAACTTCAGCTTCGACCTGTTCCTATGGACGGAGAAAAAACGAAGAGCTGCGCATGCTGAACGGATTTTCAGCTTGAGAAATTTGAATATGAAAATTCATTTGCGTTTTAAATGCCGTAAGATGAGACTCAGGGAGGCGCCTTTGAGTTAAGTTGTCTCGCAAAGCTTATAATTTAAGAAAGCATATGTATATTGTATATTGGATATTGGATATTGGATATTGATATTTTTCAAAAAAGATAGGCAAAGAGTCTCAGGTTCCATTTAATAAATCACCTTTCAACATTGCATTTTCAATTAAAATCAGTACTCATTTCTTAGATTGTATAGTGTGGCTTTCGTTCCTTGGCATAAGCACAAAGATTGCTGAGGATATATGTGCAAACCGCAATCTCAATCCAAAAACTAAGTAAGATTCCATGTAGTTATTTTTCATATGATTCAATAAAAATTATCAACTCTATGACCAAAAAAAAGAGAGCAACCCTTCTTAGAAACAACAAATGATCTCACACACTTATGATTAATACATCTCAGCAGCAATTAGAGCTCTTTGTAAGAAACTGTTGTTCTTAGATAATCAAATTTTGTTAACCCACAAATTTCTACGATTTTGTCTTAATTTCCGCAGGATATATTTCAAAGTCTAGCTCCCTCAATAATTTACGAGTGCTCGATAGATTCTATTGGAAAATTCAGCACATATGCTTGTTTTTGTTAAGTACAATTCACCCACAACATGTTCTAGAGATGATTCCCATACCAACTAACAAATGAGCTTCTACCACGATTGCAGTATGATGATAGTTGATATTCTCTCAAAACCAATTCCTCGAGAAACGAAATGCAGTAGGTCTCATTAATTGAAAAGATTGAAAAGAATCATTAAAGCCATTCGGACTAAAGAAGTCATAATAGCAACTAAAGGGCTCTTTAGCAGTTATTTAAAAAGAATTAGACCGTATGTTTTTTTTTTCTCTCCTAACTGGATTTCAAGCTACTGTAAAACAGCACAAGTGGAATGAAAGGATATTCCTTTCAGAAAAATTCCAAATTTCTGAATTTCACATATTCACACATATCAATAAATTTATTTTAATGGCGCGACATCTTACATTTCTCGCTTTTTCTGTTGTTTCGTCAGTTCTTTTCCTGGTATGGGGTTTCAACCATTCCTACAGACATGAAGAGACTGTAATTCTGCCCTGAAAGCGTTTCTTATGGAAATAGAATCATTTAAGGACACGCACAGAAAACGAACCACCTCCAAATGATGAAGATCCATTGGCTTTGCATAATAGATCGACTTTAGGATATAGTACCTCTTCTCAGAGAAGGCATTTCAGCTCACATCTCATAACATTAGGAAGGGAGATAATCATGCCACACGAGCTAAATATGAGCATATTTCGTTATTTATACAACCATGAGTTTATTGGAGATTGGACTATGTTCTTGCCTAAAGATGGAAGCGATCAGCCAAACGAATTTGCCAATACTCAAGGAAGATGCAAATTTCAATTTTTCAATAGATCTCACTACGATCCCGTAATTAAACCGCTTCGACATCGACTAAACATCTAAAAGCGAGTTGGAATGATGGAGGGGTACCTTCAAGACGGGATCTACGTTGAGGACCCAAAATATACTTTCCAAATCTACAATTTAACTGCAAATATGACTTCCGGGTAATTTCATCCTTTAGGAAATTCTTAATTTTCAATAGAGAGTTGACTGCTGAGTGCGACGCGATTGTTTTTCGGAAGGTGTCTTATTACGGCCAGACAGAACATACAAAAAGTGATTATTTCTCACTGTTGATTGTGAATAATTCGTTCTATAGCTTGTGACCTCAAAGTTACTGTGGATTTCTCAGAAGCACTCTTCGAGGATGAAATCCAACAGCAAACTTCTCAATTGTTAGTGAGCATGGTCTCGAAAAATTGTGCGTTGAATATTAATGCACTGCCTACTCCTCAAAAAATAGTAAAGAGAGACGATGGTCTAATGACATATACCTAATTTGCCATTGTGTTACTTAGGATCGGAGCTTTCAACTTTCTTGTTTTTCGATCCTGCTGATGCTAACAATTTTCGTTAGCTTTCATTTTTCATCCCAAATTCACGAAAGTCTCTGTAAGTATCCCGACGAAGCTGCAAAAGTAAACTTTTCCTTTATTTTCCCATGAAATTTGATTAATCTTGCTGCCTTAGTTTTCGCTCGTTTCAATGATATTCATTACAGTTTGGGATTTCCAGATATTCCAGTTACACTCTGGATTTATCAGGCAGGCCTATGGTGTAAACGTTCTCTTCCATTTGATATGATGCTGATATAACTTCTGATTGAAGACTTTGGCTCACTGGAATTTCATACCTGGGATTCTGCTTCCTCTTCTCATTTTCGGCTGGGACAAAAATCTATTCTCTATGATATTGAAACGCCGTTTCTCATCATATAACCAGGTCGGCCTTTCTTATATCATGATTAACCTTTCTTTAGAGTCCAGAGCGTCTAATTTTTGGGATTTCAACCTTTAACATCTATTTCTGTAACATATTCTCCTCGTCAATTACCTTACCAGCGTTTAGTCATTGGGCTACTCTGTTGGGCATTCCCCTACACGATAACTACTGAAATATTCCATCATGTTTTCCACGAAACCGATGTGTTATTCTGGCTGACATCGCTAATCCTGGTGCCGCAAATCATCCATAACGTCATAATAGGTGGCAGAGCCACGGAACTGAATTTTCAACTCTACTGTCTTGCTTTTTGTAGACTTTCGATCATAGTACATCACGATCTCTCCTTACAAGACATAGTTTCTTAACTCATTCAGTTTTATTTCAAGGGATATCACAACAATTTTTTAGAGCGCAGGCCTTCGATTCCTCTCATGGTTGCTATTATTCTTTCAGTTATGGTGCAGGTAAGCTTATTCCCTCATTACAAGCTAATTTGTTACTAGATCGTGATACTCGAACTCCAAGCGAGTAAGGGAAATCGATTTTTCGTCCCCAAGGTTCTATTGCCTCCAAAATATAATTACCTTCGTGATCTTCAAGGCAAACTAAAAAAAGATGATGATTTTAGTTCGGTAAACAAAGCAATTTTAAGAGCTAGAGATGACCATTGAATTTAGTCTGAATGTGCTATTTGTACCTGTGAAGTACACATTCCGGTTGGTCGCATTGATGAGTTACGAGGCAGAGCGAAAGATATGTACGACAGCCTGAATCCTAGTGGAAACCAATTCATGCGTACGCCGTGTGGGCATGAATTCCATATTAGCTGTCTACTGAATTGGATGTCGATTAAGATGCAATGTCCGAACTGCCGTGCGAAACTTCCTTATATTGAGTCATAGAATATTAGAATATTTAGATGTTATGTTAATGCTAATAGTGATAAGTGATAAATCTAAGACAATTGCTCCAATCTATTCCTTGATTTCATGCTCAAGTAATAAACGCAGTACTAAAACCAATCATTTCGAAAAAAATATATATTGATGGAATTAGTTAGTGTGCCGAATCATCTACTTTTCGGAATCTGAATCAGGATCAGGGGATGTGACTTCTCTAATATAACATGTTGAAGGCTAAGATTCCAAAAGAAACGCGTTAGGAGACAAAACTCTTTCATTTGCTGAATAACGGAACAACGAGCTACTCATAACTATATCTAGACACCTTAATAACTGCTCTGATGGATTCCATAGTTCATTATATATCTTGCATCCGCCTCAGGGAGGACATACAGGATTTCTCATTTCTCATCTGTCATTCAAATTTTCACATAGCTTGCTTCAAATTAAATTTTACATGTCGTTAAGATCAAGTTTTGAAATTTTGAAAACGAAATCTTTTACGTTTAATAATTTAAAATTTTGAAAAAGGAAATAAACCATAAGCACCCATCAGAGCAGCATGAACTCTAACTCCAAAACGGAAGAACCTTACAACTACCTTAACGACAAGAACGGCGTTGCTGTTTGCAGCCAAACATCCCAAATCTTCAACTGCCCAGCCAGCAACGTCCTCCTCTCCGATCGCCGAGCAATCTGGCTTTCGGAACCCGGACTTCCTCAATCAATCACCATCGACCTCACTCACCAGATCAAACGTCCAAAGTTCTTCAAATGCTTCGGATTCGACTGCTGGCACGATTACGCCTCAAACCCTGCTGTTATCGAACTCTCAGTGTCTACAGACGGGAACAATTATGTCTGCTGGACCATCGTTTACCCCGAGATGCGTCCAGGAGTCCAGCTTTTCCAAATCGACCCTCTCGGCAGATCCTATAACTTCTTAAAGATCGTCATCAAGGAAACTTACGGCGCAGCGAAAACATACATGAATCAGATTTTCCTCTTTGAGGATTCGCCTCTTCCATTCCAACCAAAGCTAAACAGCGCAGCTACTCAGTCGTTGAACGAGTCAGAAGTGCTTGAGACGTCTCCTTTCAACCAATTCCCTGAAGAAAGACATAAAATTGAATCAGCTAAGGCTGGTGCGAAGATAGTACGGAACACTGGTGCTAATACATCGCGATCGAATGTACTCTTCAATAAAGACGCGACTGATCGATCATCGGAGCAAGGATTCCTCAGCTCCGAGAGCAGCAACATCCAGCGCGGGTCGTTGGAGAGGATGAGCGGCAAGTCAGAAAGCTTTGAGAACTCTAAGCAACTGAGCAGAGGGAAAAACCCAAGCAGAAGCATGCCAAAACTCGCTCGTGCGCAATTACACGCCGAAGGCATCAGAGAGTCCAACGCGGTCAGTCCTCGAGCAGAGGAGAAAGAGAACTCTCGAAATAGAAATACCAATGGAGAAGACTCAAGCACTCTCAGTGTGACTCAAACGAACGATGCGCCGAACAGTAACATGAGCAATGCTTCCTTCAAGACGAACTTCGCTCAGAATCAACTGCTGGTAAACAAAACCACTAAATTGCTTCAGGACCAGCAGCAGAAAAACTCCGAGAGCCAAGAATCACTCACGCAGTACTTCTCAGGAGCCTCACTGAACCCTGGGCAGAGAGAGGACGGCCAAGGGCTTCAGAGGTTCATGCCTGGGAATCACAATGAGGATCTGGGCACTGGTCGTGCCAGTCACCAAAGAGACTTCGATATCAACTTAAGCACGTCAATGGTGGCTCGCAGCCAGTTGGAAGACCGCTCAGAGCTAGTCGGGCTTCCGTTGACTCAAACGGAAAAAGAAGTTAAGCGCATTAAGCAGGAGATTGGAAAATGGGGAGCTTCAATGGGCAGCATGGAGCAAAACATTCAAAAGCTAAGCGAAAAACTCGATTTGATAACCAACGCTGTGTCGAATTACACTTCCGCCGTTTCTGATACAAAACAGCGCGGATCAGCGAAGAAGCCCAGCGAAAAAGACTCAGACGTCGGCCAGATGCAAGCGACGACAGGCTCAGGCGTCTTAAACACTCGGGAATCCGACACCAGAATGGAGCACTTTTTCGAGTCGATTAAGGCCGGTTTTGACGAGCAACTCGAGAGCATTAGAAGCCAAAACGCCGCTGTAATGGAAGAAAACCGGCAATTAAAAGAGCTGCTCAAAGAGCAAATGCAAAGAACGCAAGAATCGAGAAACACTCAACCTTCGCCTCATAAACTCCCTCCTCGTCGTTCCGGGCAATCCCAGTTCGCCTCAGGCAACTTGTATTACACCGAGCGTGAGTCATGTATGAGCGAAGGAGAGCATTTGAGACTCGAAGAATTTGAAAATTTCCGAAAGCAATGTCAGCAAATCGTCGAGGAAAGAACCAGAGAAATCGAGGAAAGACTCACCAAAACGTTCAGGACGCAGCAGCAGTTGTTGGAAGAGAAGCTGCGAAATGAGCTGCGTATCGCACAAGAAAAGCTCGAGAACGAAATCACGATTGAGAGGCGAAGACATGATGAAGAGATCCATTCACTGAAGAGACGTAATGAGGAATTAGAAAGCTTGCTGAAGAAACAGCAAGAGGTGACTCGACAGCTTGAGTCCCAGCAATTAACCATGCTAGCGAGGGATACAAAAACGATTACTCAGCGGGCTAGCGAGAGAGAAGCCGTGAAGGAGAATGAATACTTCTCTCAGCAAGACCAGACAAGAAAATACAGACATATTCCACAAAGAGGTACTTATCGGGATGATAAACAGCCCGGGACTACAAGAGAAGCGTTGAGACAGCTACCAGATTTGAATTCCGATCGACCGGCAAGAGATTACGCGAGAGCTGGTAAAGTCGATGCGGGTGCGGTGAATCCTCGGGAGATTAAGACGGAGAATCTAACTGAGCATATTAAGGAAGGAAAGAGTCTTAACAAGATTATGGTGTTGATGGAAAAACTCCAGGAGAAGATCCAGCTGAGGGATCAGAAATTGAAGCAGTTAGACACTCAAAGCCCTCGCGAATCTGAGGGGATGACTGATGTGGACACATATATCAGAAGGAGAATGGATGAGAAGAAAAACGTGCGGGATCCTAGTGCAGATAGCCTCACTGAGTCGCTCTTCGAGAATAATAATAAAGAGAGGAGTTATCCTATCACGAGACATTGCCCTGTTTAATTCTGTTGGTATTGGTTGAAGGGAAAGAGGCCCTTGAGTTTTGTTTTTTAAAAAAAGACCTTGTATGGTTGAATAATGCATCAAACGTGATTTGAAAGTATTTATTTTAGCTCTTTACAGGTCTAGGCCATTATATATATCTCAGGAGATTCCTATGGTTGTTTATGTATTTATTTTGAAATTCTACTTGATGAAAAGATAGTCTTAAGCTGTTTTGATAATATTAGCTTGTGTCGATATCCAGATGGCGTTATTCCAGTGGAGGAAGCTCTGAGCGACAAATTGGACATTGCCTTCTAATTAGTATCCAATGAATGAGACAGCTGATGTGGAAAGCATGTCCACAGGGAGTACGCATGATTTGGTTCTGTTGAGGATTCAGGCGACGATAAGTTTCTCTTTCAGGGCCTGGTAGCTCATCGATATTAGCAATAGTTGCACTTAATTCACAGGTGCAAATGGCGCATTCTGGCTGCTTTAAATTATTTGTGATAACCATTAGTTAAGCATAAATAGAATACTGCTAATTCGGCCTCCTCAGAGGTCGTGGTAGGAGTAGATTCTCGCTTGAGTGATGTAAGTACACAGAGATAGTTATATTTTGGAGGTAACAAACACTCTGGGATAAAAAATCTGCTTCCACGACGAGCTTGAAGTTCAAGTATCCATATCTAAAGATAATTACAACATCGTAGGCTCGAGCTAATGAAAAGGGAATTTGCATTACCTGTGCGGCTGCTGACACCATAATAGCTGCCAAAAAAGGAAGAGATGGGTGGAGTTCAAGAAAATTCTTCGGGCATCCTCGAAGGTAAAGCTATTGCAGATAAAAGAGTATATTCAGCTGATAGCTTAAGAAGTGATTGGATGGTACTTGCTGTACCAGCCTGCTAAAAGCAAGAAAATAGAATACGTAATCCCTTCTTGTTGGAAGTGCCGCCGTTATGACATTGTAGATTATTTGGGGCACAAGGATAAAAGTCAAGCAAAAAGCGAAGTATTCGTTTGTAATATAGATCTCTTGCCCAAGAACAAGGTATATCGATCCAAGATAGCCTAAAACTATGACAAAGCTCATTAAGCTGTGTGTCAAGTACAAAGGAGATTTACAGGATATTACTCCTAACCAATAGAGAGGCCAATTGTCAGGATTCTACTAAAAAGTGAGTTTAATTAAAAAAAACTATTGACTTCAGAAGAGAGGAACTGTTTGAATCGCAAAAGACCAGCCATCATAGCCATGAACCCGAAGCTGGAAAATAAATGAAGGAACTACTTGAGTAAATTAAACTTGGAAATAAGAAGCATCACTTACGATAGTATAATTGGTCCTCAATTCTGACCTTGTAATTTCAGTGAAGAATATATGCTGATCCCAAAAACTCATAATCCCAAATGTCCAAAGGGAATACTTAATAAGATTAGCTCAAGTAAAATGTCGTTAGGACTTACCTTTGTAACTGTTTGTGGAGCTTTTATTATATTCCTCAGAATTTTACAAGCACAAACAATGTTTAGTCCGACTAACGTAGCAGCCATTGAATTATAAAAGGCAACTTTGGTTTCCCTTTTCTGACGAAGTCCGCAAAGAAATAAGTTGAATTTTTCAAGACAAAACAAGTTCATACCCATTTCGTGAAAGCTAATGTCGTCGAGACTGATAGCGTGCAATTAGTAGAATACAAGCTCATAGGGACCTCTGCGATTATGTTAAAGGTTCCGTTTTCTTGTAAGAATCTTGAGAAATCGAGTTGAACCTTAAGATCACAAGCTGATGGCATAAGTAGTTTTGAAATATCAATGAGAGGTAAGGTATACTCTTAATATATTCTGTTTGGATCTGGCTCGAAACTTTTAGAAGCGGAACAACATCATTCTCGGCAATAAATTTGCTTTTATAGTGCAAAGTCCAAACTATTTCAACTTAAGGTTACTTTGACGTCGAATTGAAAGTAAAATTCGTGAGCTGAATGATAAATCTTAGATCGTCACGATAGATGCCATCTCTGAGTTCAATATTCAAAATATTTATTTTTTCCTTCAAACATTGTTTAGCAAAATAGCAGATTATTTGATCACAACCTTTAACTCAAAAGTGAGTTCTTCAAACCATGTACGCCCATGATAAAAAGTGAGTTTACAAACTCCGCTGGTGTGGATGAAATCGCGAAATAGAGTATCGTTATTTTTGTTATGATTGTTAAACCATGTTCCATTAAATTCAGTATCTAATAGAATCTTGAAAGCTCGACTGGTTTCTGTCTCATTCTTTTTTGTCATTCGGTTCATCACGGCTAATTGATTAGCAGTTAAGATTTGATGCAATGAGTGATCGGGAAAGAATACTGGTGTTGGAGCTTGATGTGTTGATGTGTTCAGAAGATGATGCTGGGTTATCGGTCGAGTTATCGCTTGAATTCTGTGAGCTAGGTGAATGACTCGGGAGGAATCCTTCTACCAAAACTCTTTTCTGTTGAGGTATTGACTCGCTCTATGCTTGTTAAGAAGTGCTTGTCAGGATAATAGCATACAAGATCGAGATGTCTAACGGGTAGATTTGAGCTCCAAGAGAGGAAGGTGGATGCAGCAAAGATGATGGAGAGGAGCAAAAAGTAGCAAGGCATGCTGGATATGATAAGCTCAGTATTATCGTTTTGAAATAAAATTTAAATGGATTTTATCACTCAATCTTGAATTAGAGAATTAACATAACAGCGTGACTTTGAAAATATCAGAAATCTTGGCCTTTTCTCGAGCTAGAGGCAGACTAATCACTTTGAAAACGGTGGGACTCTCAACACTGGATTCTTATTCAACGCATAACTCATCATGGGCTTCTTAGTTATTTGAACTAACAACTTCCATTGGAGCATTATGCCTCGAAAGTAAAACCTATGTAAATTCTTTTAGATATATGTTTATCCAACGTGATTTTTGGGTCAAATTTGCATATATTAAAAATCTATCGGTGCCTACCCAAATCGCTCGTGGGATCAAAGTTTGACGACATATATAATTTCTCATAATTGACAATTCAATTCGAAGTGATATTGTTGTACTCGTTTTTAAAGGGGAATATCTAGTTAAGAACGAGCTCAACACCAGCTTCATGTTGGAACCTAATGATTAATTTTCAAAAGAGTACATTTGTGTCTTCTTAATCAATCTGAAATTTCTCACAACGTCAATTATTAAGGCTTTCAACTTATTTTGCCAGCTTAATCGAAGAAATTATTAATTCCATAATTAAGTTTATCATTTAGCAAACTTCCCAAACTAATGGTAGCAGATCATAACACAATGAACAAAAGGCAGTTGCTTTAGGCGTATGGAAGTTTTAGGAACCAGGAGCTAGAGATGAAAATCTCATCTGTATTAAAAATTTGAAAGTCTTGGATCCCTTGCTGACACAACATTCGCCAATCCTGCCTTTATAAAGGAAAAATTTATATTCGATTAGTGTCTTTATCAGTAGGCTTAATTATTTTCTTCAGATGTGTCTATGGCTACGTTGCTTTGAATTTCGTCATAGATGACGTAAATATCAAGCTTTATTCAAATTAAACCATTCATTCGCTTGGATGATTGTTTTAGAGATCGAGAACAGCCAAAAGATTACCTAGCAAAAGAGCTATCAATATTCATATTATGTTCTCTTATGTATAGGCGCTTGTACTACAAAAACGCTCAATGCCATAAGAAATTTCGAATAACAGACTCTCCCAACACAAAATCTGCGTTGCTGTGCGTTGACTTTGGCTCAGATCTCATCACCAAAGGAAATTGTTTAATTACTCATAAAACTGGCTCTGAGAGTTGCTTCGGATGACTGAATGTCAGGCAGTAATCCCATTTTTCAAATGTTTGACTGCCATCCGCCGTTGACTGAGCTATTCTTAGCATCTTCAAGCTTTTATTAGTGTTTTGAGTACAGTACTATGAGTTCTTCTGGACAAATTCCATATCGTGCTTCGATCGTTCAGAAACCGCAGCAATTTTACTGCAATATTTCGTTTCTTTCCGCTCGATCACAAAACTTCCATCTCTAGAAAAACTTTCCTTTTAAATTTATCCAAAATTGCCTCGAATCTCCTTCGATTTCTGGTCAGTTATGATCGGAATTAACTCCCAAACACCGACTCCAACTCCTCTCATAAATTTTTCTACAAAACATCGCTACAGCACCAGGATATCCTGGGCAGCTACATAGAGACAATTTCTTTCGGTGGATATTCACATGTTATGATTAAAGTTATTCACAATGACAAACAAATGGCCGATCATATAGTATCTCCTTCGATACGATTAACACAAAACGATTACAAAAAACCATGAAATTGCTTACTAAGGTATTATATGATTGTACATTAGAAACCCTTGCAAATAACCAAATCAGAGCCTTCTTATGAATGAATAAAATATATGAACTAAAATCGAAAGGAACGAGTATCTCGCCCCCCTGATTCAATACCTTCTTAGTGGGTATTGATGTTAAATTGAGAGTTGCGTACCCCAAAACGTAAAAATTTCATTCACTTGCTCTTCCGTCATGTCCACGATATTCGTTTGACCCAGCCTCTGATAGAAGCCCTTCACCTCCTCGAGTTTTATTCTCGTTCGTTGGAGTCTGTAAAGGAAATCCGGAGGCACTGATCCCGAGCGGCAAATTTTACATCTGTTGCAGCATTCCAACGCAAACTTTTCCTTCGCGTGGTTATAATGTTTGCATAACCAAGGCTCGAGCACAATCAACGAAAAAGTCTCATAATTTGGCACCTTTTTGAGGAATTTTTCGTCTTTGGAGAGATCACAATAGATAATCGAATTGATAAAAACAACATTCAACAAAAACATTGATTTTTTGAACAAACATTTGAATATTTCCCTATTCACATCATCGTCGAACACAACCAAATCCAGCACTTCCCCAAGTTCTCCGGCCGCTTTTTCTAATTCGTACAAGAACCCTTCACTTCCAAAGAACGAGTCCCACTCGGTCTGCGTTACAAGGCATATCTTATTATTATGTGTGCAGGCGAGTAGCTCGCGGTGTTTCTTCCATATGCGATGAAATATGAATTTGCTGACAATATCAAAGCGCTCACGATTGATAAATCGTCCGTCTAAATGTCCAAGGAACGTGGCCATGAGCGTGCCGAAATACCGAAAAACTTTCATTGAAAACGCGTCTCTTTCGAGCAATGGCACGACCGATTTACACAGCCGCCTGCAGAATTTCAGCGATCCTTTCTTCGAGGTGCTTTTCGCACGAAAGCGAGTCGGGAGCTGGGGGACATGGCTCAGTGGGTACTCTTCTTCCATCCGAGAGAACAGGGGGTTTACGCGGTTATACGAGATCACTGAGGTGGAGTCCTCTCTGGAGGTGTTCACTTGCTGATGGTCGAGTTCTCTCATGCGATACTGGTCCATTTGGACTTCAGGGGCCATTCTCTTGTCTTGGGACGTGAGGAAAAACATGAAATTATCGGAATCAAAAAACTCTATTTGTTCCATTTGTATTAATTGAATAGCAGATTTCTGAGTTGCATATAGATATAGGCTTCATCTTATACCGACAGTGAAATACGATATTATGTTCTTGATCTATAGGTAACGTTCAAAACATTTACTGCAGTATTTTTGTTTGAATTACATCCATTCATCATAGCCAATTCCAGTAGATTGCTGAAGACTCATTCGATTAAGTCCCTAAAGGAATTCTACGTCCAACTCCAAATAACCTACAAAATTTTTTCAGTGTAATTTAACATTCTAAGGAAAATCGAAATTTACTGGTTCGAAGAATTTTAAGAGGGATATTTCAGAAAAGTACTGAAAAACCTCGAGGGAATGCTCATCATCTCTATTTGATATGATTTCCTCTGTTGTCCAGTCTCTTAGGACAGAATGAGGCGTTTCCCAGGCGATACCGTCTAATATGGGCTTATGGAAGGTCGGTTGTGTCTCTGGGTGTGTTGAATGTTCTGGAAGAAGTTCGATTAAATTCCTGAACTCTTCTTGATCTGATTTTATTTGAGTTGGGAACTGAAGGAATTTTTTATTGATCAGAATTTAATTAGCGACGTTCTCTTGACCTGTGATGTTACTGCTTGATATAGGCATTTATTTCCGCAAAATCCATGGAAAGCCAGAAACCTTTTTATTCCCCCTTAAGAAATATTTATGACAACATGATAGCATTGTGTGAAGATGAGTAGAGTGTCTCAGAGCATCTGCCCTAAGTTGATGGAGGTTGGCGATTATGGAAGACTTGAGGGAAGGGGGTAAGGACTTTTGGATTAGTAATTTCGAAGGATTTTTGTTAATTCAGAATTCGCTGAATTAAATGTGCGAAATGCTCTGAAGTTTAGTGATAATTCACTAAAGTTCGAAATTTAGAATAAAATAGGTTTGTCGAAAAATCTTTTGAGTCGAGGTTCGATAAATCGGCAGTGCTCGGCATGATAGAGGAGTGATTCAACAAAAATTGCTTCGAAGACAATATCATCGTGTTTTTCGAGAACTAAAAGGCTTCAACGAATGCGAGTGTGTCATTCTGAACATTCAATAGACGAGAAATCATTGGTTAGCAGCACAGGAGAAAGATTTTAAGAGTTAGGATTTTTTGTGCTCGTTCGACTGAAAATGTGATGCTATCGACGAGATATCATCTCATGTCTGCTCAGACCTCTTTAATCGCATGTTTAGACGTGACTCAATGCATGAAAGTTAACGATTGATAAGACGATCAATTCTGTAAGGATCTCATAAAGTTGATTTTCTCTTGAGAATACTGATGAAAAAATTAGAACGATCACAATTCGTCGTTGATTTGCAGGAACATTACAATTGATGAATTTATAGAAATTTATTGAGGATTAAATTGAAGAAATACAGTTTAAAGCTTCGAATATTAAACTATTACTAAGTCAGCGAAGATGCATGAAAGATATCATCATCAGGAGCTTATGATACTATATTTATGAAAAAAAATTCAGCAATGCTTTAAAATCTGTTAGAAATTCCCCATGGATTTGAGATTTGATTCTTGAAATAAAGTTAAGGAGGGAAAAGTTCCAGGAAGGATGGATATTAGATAAAAATGATAATCTTTCCTAAAGTGGGTAGGAAGAATTCTTTTCGAATACTTTTAAAATTGCTATGTAATAAAATTTCCATTCGGAACTGCGAAAAAACAGACGTTTGAAGGAATTGAAACAAACTAACTCACATAAATATATTTAAAAGTAATTTTTTCTAATAGAGAGAGCTTAATAAGGGCACATAGAATTGGTTTTGATGATAGGATAGTTTCAGAATCATTAAAAACTACGACATAGATAGAGAGATCAATCTCTTCTATCAAAATTTATCACAATAATGACTGCCTTTTAGTTTCATCTTCACTCTGTTTTATTCTTAAAGAATAAGACCACTCAACTTCACTACATTTCTCTACTATTATTTTAGATTATTTTCATAAGAGATTTGCTTATAGACTTTCATGAAATTTTGAATACTGGAGATATGAAATTATAATTTTTCGGGAGTGAATATGCATTTCAGTTAGTAACATCAATCTCACAACTTATAACAGAATGCTTAGTTATTGCTTAGTCATTCCTTCACATTTGCCATTCTCAAGGACGTTGTTCACGCAACCGCTCGCGATTCCACACAAGAAATAGCTGGCCAAGTTCTCGCATTGGAGTCCGTTTGCACCTCTAGCCAGAGTCAGTTGAGGATGGCTCTCCAAAGTTCCTCGGTTCATTGGAAGAGGACTATGAGCAAAGACTCCATTCTCATTGAACCAATACTCGTGCAATTTGATAGAGTTATTATTAACGCCTTGGACAGTAGCTTTCACATAATGAAGCTTCTTGCCATATTGCTGAGTCTGGAAAGTAGCATGGATCTTGCTGACAATGTATTCACCTCGAGGTCGTCTTGCAATCGCATCTTCATAAGCCAAGTTTCTTTCGATTTGAGTTTTAAGGTCTTTTAACGTAGACTCATCGTTCATAGCTTGGAAGGTCGCAGTGGAATCCAACACAGTCCAGCTTTTCAATTCTCTCTCTCCTCTTAATCCAGAGAAGATGGACACTTGGAGAAGTTTCTTTGATTCGGGAGTCTTCTTGCCGTTGTCAATCTCGACGAGCATTTTGGTGTTGATGCCAGCGACGACTTGGGAGGAGAATTCAAGAATTTTCACAGGCTGGTATTCGAGAGCTTGGAATCCATTGTTTGCTCTGGAAATTTCCTGTAAGCCAAAGCTGATGAGCTCTTTGTTTTGCTTTGTAAGCTCAGCTGTGCCTTTGTTCCATCCTCCAGGTATCTGAGCTGAGGCAAAGCCGACAATGAACAGTAATGCGAAGGTAATTGAAGTTTTCATTTTCTTTTGGTTTTGATAGAGTAGAAATTATATGAAATAACCTCAATTAATTCTGTTCTTAGAACTAAGACTCAAGAGCATTCTGAATTGATTATCATAGTCTTTCAAGGAACAGCTAATGGTTTTTACGTTTTTTTTTTTAATATTTGTAAGCCAATACCCAGCAATACGCTTTTTTGCTTTTTTAGATATCTGTTCAGAGTAACCGATTGAATTTCTCGAGTGGATGAAATCGTAAAGTGATGTTTTTTCCTGTTTTAAGTATTTATCATAAAGATTAATAAGATTTCAAACTCCCAATAGAGTAAATGCATAAATGTATTATTTCATTATTCAATTCTTATCTGCTCTTTGGCATTTTCCGTTCTTTAGTACATTGTTTTGGCATTCTGAATTAATTTCGCAGAAGAAATGACTTCCCAAATTCTCGCAAAGAGCGCCTTTTGAATCACGCTTTCGAGTCAAATCTGGCTGATTCACAACAAGTTCAGGTTTCATTGGGAGTTCGGCGTGTGCAAAGATTTCATAATTCTTGTTTGTTAGCCAAAACTCATGTATTCTCATCGAATTTCCTTTGCCCTGCACAGCAATTTTCACATAATAATACGTTTGACCGAATTGGTTAGTTTCGAACGCAGTGAAGACGCGATTGATGGTATAATTGCTTCCAAAGCGCAAGCGAGCTTTATCTTCATCTGCTAATTTTTTAAGAATTTGTGCTTTGCTATATGCTAATGTCGCGTTATTTTCTAAGGTGTTAAAGGTCGCATTGGTGTCTATCGCACGCCAGCTTTATAAATCATTGTCGCCTCTTTATCCTGTGTGAACAAAGAGATGAAGGAGTTTCTTGGAATCTGAAGCGTTTTTGCCATTGCCAATAACAGCGAGTATCTTGGTGTTGAAGCCAACGACGAGTTGAGTCTGGACATCGAGGATTTTGACGGGTTGATAATTAGTGGCGTTGAATCCACTGTTGGTCTCGGAGATTTTTTTCAAGCTAAATCTAAAGCTTTGGCTAGGGAGGTGAGTTCTGGCTTGAGGTGGCGTCATCCTGCAGAGAGTCCTGTCGTAGTTCCAAGGATGAAGAATAATATAAGTACGACTTGGATTTTCATTTTTTCTCAGATAAAAAGAAACAAAATCTTGCAGTTATGATTAGATTGTTCTTTAATGAAGGCTCAGGATGATTCGGAATATAATAAAAGAAATAGTAAAGTCCAAAGGTAATTTACATAATTTTAGGTTTCCGGGGTTGCAGAGCTGGTGCAGAGGATTTCAGAAGAAAGAAATGCGTAGTTTCTGCAGAATTCCAGAAGTTGATTGAAAGTTATTACTTCCTTCCATTACATATAGAATGAGATTTTCAGGATCAGGAGGGTACATAGCTTTATTCGATACACGAAACATCTATTATCGGTAACTTTTCATAGTTATTATAATTAGTTGATTTGCGAATTGTTGTCTCTAGAACTGAAAATTTTCAAAGTAACACATAAAATTTGCAACTTCTCGCTTTGTAATGAGTTACTCCTTGAGCAAATTTAAATCTTCTTTTGTACTCCTGAGAGGTACATGATGCAATTCCGGTCATTGAAGTTGAAATAGCATTGCTAAATTTATTTCTTAATTCCAGCTTTCAAATTGGATGAGTTTATGTAATTTTTCTATGGGTCTCAACATGTTCTGCTATGTGATTCCAGTCAGAATTATTTACTTAGAAATATAACATCAAAGATTTGAATATTAATTTTCCACACTAAAGAAGTTTGAATTTGATCCTTGAAAAACCGCTGAGATCTCTCTCATGAATGGCCACTTTGAACACTAATGTGTCAGCATCCTTCTCCGCTATCAGTTACTTGGTTCTGCGTCTGCCATTTAAATCTTAACTCTAATAAAAATGCTCTCTATTTTTCAAGAACAATCCATTAAATTCTTTTGAAGCAAAATGCTATTCAAAAATGCCTTTACAATTGTCATTCATTTGCAATAAATTTTCAAATTTCGAAAGATTCGCTGAAAAACTCAAAAATTTGATTTTCCATAATATAATAGAATTCACCTACCTACAAAAAATCAATCTCATCTTGATAAAGGGATCTCCAATCCTCCAACTACTCTCATATTCATGAGATAATATTCGTAATTCTTTCATATAGACTACAAAATATCTTTCATTGAAAGAGCAGTTAAATCCGTTTACTTTGCATATCTAATTTAAATCTACTAACAAATTCAAATTCTAAATTCGCGCGTCTATGGATTCGATATTAAATTTAAATAGGGCTAAATTATCAAATACTTAGTTTTTTGGATTTGACAGAAAAAATTGAAATATTATGAGTCTCAAGCACGGCACCACCGAAAACGATGACCAGCGCATGGTCATCGAAGACGACAACCAGTCCCAAAGCGCGAAGCGCACTCCAAAACGCCAGGGCGCTGAGCTTCGCGTGGGAACACCATTGCAAGATAATATTTTAAGCAGCCAGTTCAGCAAGTACGTAACCAAGCTCAGAACTGAAAGGATCGTCAACAACCGCCGATTAATCATCACCAAAATCATCCTTGAGAACTTCAAGTCCTACAACGGCATCAAAATCATCGGTCCGTTCCATAAAGTAATTTTGAATCTGCTTTTCGAACCAACCTCACGCTACCCTAGTCATTCACCTCTGTCGTCGGTCCCAACGGCTCAGGGAAGTCAAACACGATAGAAAGTCTTTTGTTTGTGTTCGGTAAGCGAGCCAAATGGATGCGATTGAACAAACTCAGCGAACTTATCCATCACTCTGCGAAATTCCCGAACTATACCAAGGCGTCCGTCGAAGTGCACTTCCAGGAGATCATCGACAAGGTAATTCCCCATTCTATCCTCATTCTTACCCATGAATTAACCAAAAGGACGACCCAGAAGCTTACGACCCAATCGAAGGCACGGAGTTTTCAGTCAAGCGTACGGTCAACTCCTCAAACGTCTCGAAATACGAGGTTAGTGGCAAAGAAGCCACTCAGAACGAAGTCGTCACGTTGCTGAAGTCGAAAGGCATTGATCTGAATAACAATAGATTCCTCATTCTCCAAGGTGAGGTCGAGCAGATCTCTCTTATGAAACCGAAATCCGGTGACCCTAACGAGCCTGGCCTCCTCGAGTACTTGGAGGAGATTATCGGTTCGAACGTCTACAAGGAAGAAATCGACACTATTGAAGGCGATTTCGACAAGAGCATCGACGTTAAGAAGGAAAAGCTCGAGAGAGTTAAGATCTCTGAGGGCGAGCTGATGAAACTCGACGAGGCGAAGAACATCGCAGTCGACTACATTAAGAAGGAGCAGCAATGCTTCCAGCTTCAGAATGTCATGCATCAAATTGAACGCTGGCGCAAGAACGACGAAGTGCTGAGGAGAGAAGAGGAGGTGACTAATCTCGACATCAAATACAAGGAGGAGAAGAAGAAACTCGTTGATAAGAGAAAGGAGAACGAGGATTTCAACAGACAGTACACCGAATTGAAACGCGAGAAAGATCAAACTGATCGCGCCATGCAGAACATCAAAAAGAATTACGATGAGCTCAGTAACAAAGACGAGAAACTCCAAATGGATAAGAAACATTACGTCACCAATGAGGTCAAGCTGACAGAGCAACTGAAGGACCTGGAGAAGAACTATCAACAAATCATTGAAAGAGCCTCAGAAATGGAGAGAATCCTCCCTGAGAAAGAAAAAGAGCTGGAAAGAGTCACCGCCGATAAGGACAGGTCTGAGGAGATAGTGAACGACCTGCTCTACCGAAGTAGGGACAAAACGGACAAGATTCGAAAGCAGCGCGCGGATCTCGAGGCGAAGTTGAACCCTTACTCGCTGCAGTTTAATGAAGCAAAAAATAAGCTCGATGAGCTTGAGAATGAGTTTTCGCTGTTGACTCGTCGTCACAGGAACGTGCAAGAGGACATTTCACAAATCACAAACGCAAATCAAGGGTTATCTGCTAGTCTCGACCAGTTCACGAGTTACGCCGAGCAAATCGACCAGGCGCTCGCTCGAATGAGGGAGATCCTTGCTGATCACACTTCGAACTATGAAAAGAGATCTCAGAGAGAGAACGAGCTCACAAAGGACCTTCAAGAGATCCAAGGCACTCTCGAGGACTACAAACACAAGTCCAGAGAGCAACAGGGCCAAAACGTCGTTTTATCCGAGCTCATGAAAGCGCAGCAGAGGAAGGAACTCAAGGGTATCTGCGGAAGACTCGGAGACCTCGGCACGATCGATGAGAAGTATGACGTTGCGATCACGACTGCCTGCCCGGCACTAGACCACATCGTTGTGAATAAATTCGAAGACGCCCAGCGCTGCGTTGACTACCTCAGAGCCAATAAGATCGGAAGAGCCACATTCATCGCTCTCGATAAAATCGAGTACGTAAAAGACGCGTTAGCCAGGAACTTCGAATGCCCAAGACAAGCGCAGCGACTTTTCGACTTGATCCGCTCAAAGAACCAGAACTACCGCCTTGCGTTTTACTTCGCTATCAGAGACACCCTCGTCTGCGATGATATTGACATTGCTACCAGTATAGCCTACGGTCCAACGAGATACAGAGTCGTTACGCTGAGAGGCCAATTGATTGATATTTCTGGTACGATGTCGGGAGGAGGAAAGCCTAGAAGAGGCGGAATGAACAGCAAGATTCGCGAGGATATTCCTGAAGAGAAGCTCCAGGAGCTGGCTGATGAAGCGCATAGAATCCAAATTGAGCTCACTGAGATTAGAAAAGAGAAAGCGGAGATAGAGAGAGCGATTCAAGAGCTCCAGAAGGATGAGGCTCAGGCCCTGAAGGAGAAGCAACGCACGAAGATGGACATTGAATATAGAAAGCAACAACTGCAGGAGAATATCCAGAGATCGGAGCAGCTGACCAAGCAGAGTCTCAGCAAGGATGGAGACGAGAAGAGACAAGCGGCCGTTGAAAAGGAGATGAAGAACGTGAAGAAAGAAATGGATAAGATCGGAAAACAAATGAAAGAGGTCGAAGAGGAGATCAGCAAGATCGACGCGCAGCTGGCGGTGATGGGAGGAAAGGAGTTGGCTGATGAGCAAAAGAAGCTGGTGGGCTACACCAAAGAAATCGAGGAGCTTTCGCAGGAAGTGAGCAAAATGAACGCGACGATCCAAAACAGAGGAAAGCAGCTCCAGAAGAACAAAAAAGAGCAGGAAGACATCCGAAAGAAGCTCGAAAAGATAAAAACATCGAAGGACGAGCTTGATAAGGAAATCAAAGCCCTGGAAGAGGACGCGATGAGATTGCTCGCTGAGATGAGAGAGACTGAGGAGCGCAAGAACGAGATCGATAAGAAATACGCGAAGTTCGGAGAGCAGCATAAAGCAATCGCTGATATGCTGCATTCGTTGAAAACCGCGATTGATAAGATCGCGAATGAGAGAGACGAAGGCAATAGATACCTCAAGTAAATAGATTTACCACTTTCTGAGTGCTAATACTGATTGATAGGAAAGCAAAGGACGAATACGTTGCCGCTAACAACCGTCTGGAGGCTGTAAGGAAAGATTATCGAAGTGTCCGAGCGCAATACGATTTCTTGGCTGAATTGGATGAAATCGCTAACTTCAAGGTCGCTGACCTTGATAACCTGAGACAGATGATGGATGACGATCAGGAGAAGGGCGACCGAATGGAGATCGAGAAGGAAAACGTGGACCCAGAGCCGAAGCAGAGTGCGACTAAAGAAACAAAGCATGAGACGAGGCCAAGGAATAAGAAAGTGAAGATGAATTTCGATCCTGACGTTGTTTTCAGCGTTGAGGTCGAGCAGGACATCACGATGGCTCAGCTCGAGATCTTGGAGAAGATGTTTGATGATATCAAGCTCAAGCATTCTCAAATTGAGGAAAAGCTGAAGAGTCTTCAGCCAAACGTCACTTCCATCAATGAATATAAGAAAAGAGTAATTATCCCTTTCTGAATGCACTGACAACTCACCTTCCTTCCTTACAAAGTACATTGAACATAAATCGAGAATGAAAGACCTTAACGACGTCAAGAACCACCTCAACGAGCTGAAAAACAGGATGGATGCCCTTAAGAAGAAGAGATTTGATGAGTTTATGGACGGGTTCCAAATCATCAGCACGAAGCTCAAAGAAACTTACCAGGTGGGTCCCCTCGCGATTATTATGAAAATCTGATTGGTTTTATAGTTGATTACCATGGGTGGTGATGCAGAGCTCGAACTTATCGACAGTTTGGATCCTTTTAGCGAAGGAGTCGTATTTTCAGTGCGACCTCCAAAGAAAAGTTGGAAGCACATGTCTAAACTATCAGGTAGCGATCTTATTGTGTGGTAAATAGTCTAATTATCCAATAGGCGGTGAGAAAACGCTCAGCTCGCTTGCGCTAGTCTTTGCCTTGCATTATTTCAAGCCAACGCCATTATACTTCATGGATGAAATTGACGCCGCGTTAGATTACAAAAACGTGTCGATTGTAGGAAACTACATCAAAGAAAAGACGAAAAACGCCCAGTTTATTATCATCAGTCTTAGAAACAATATGTTCGAACTGTCGGACAGGCTTGTCGGTGTATATAAGACGAACGACGCCACAAAGACGATTTCAATTAATCCCCATAAAATCGCGAAGAATGCGATGGATACTGAGAACTAGGAGAAGGAAAAGTGGAACCACAGTCAGAGCAGGAATATGGCGATAGAGTGATTTAACTAGTAGTTGAGGAACAATTAAGGATTGCTACTCCTGTAATATTCGAGTTATATCCCTAAATAATTTGGTTATGAGTCCTGAATTGCGTATTTATTGCACAACTAGGAAAGGATAAATAGAAATGTCAATCATACAGTTTCTAAAGCAATTAAATTATCGCATTTAACCTTCCTACCATGCTCCTATTGCAAGAATGGAAAAAGCAGCAGCAAAGGAGCGGTGACAGTCCACACCTTATAACATTCAATTCAATGGCGAAAAATACATTCTTTTAAAAAGCATAAGCTTTTGGAGATGAGAAAGGCAGGCTGACTGAGTTATTGTTATAAATTATATTTCTCCTTCTACTGAGGGATACTGTTGAGTGCCACAATTCGATTAAAAGGAACAAGATACTAAAGTTTAACTTGAAATAAAATTCAAAATTCGGTTAAATCTTTGCTCGAGCAAACATGTCATTCAGCAACTCAAAGTCTCCACAATCGGTTTTAAGAGAATCTTCTTTTATAAATAAGCAATCCGTCAATCAACCAGAAACTCCAAGGTATTTTTTTTGCAAATGCTGTGCTATTTCTCTTCCTTCTTGCTAAATCCACCGGCATTCTATCTTTTACTCTTGTTTTTATACTGTTTGCCTCCGGAAAACTAACATGAATAAACATATTAGAGAGAAAGAGCTGCTCGCCCGATACGCCCTCCTTGCAAACGAAGTCGACCGCCTTCAGGCAATCAACTACCAATTGATGAGAGAAAACGAAGATTTACATCTCAAAAGCAGCCAAACTCTTCAAAATTCATTACCTCTTAACACATCCATGTCTGAAAAAGAAAGCGACCTCAAAGCAAAATTAAACGCTCTGCTCATCGAAAACGATCGTTTAAACCAAATCATCAAAGCATCACAGAACAACAATAAATCTACAGAAGAACTCGAGAACAAAATCCGGATCTTAATCAACGAAAACGCTCGAGTCGCCCAACTTCTAGAGAACGCCAATGTTGAAAACAACGCATTAAAGCATCAATTCAGCCAATTAAACGCTCCACAGCTCAATGCTAGCGGCTACCTCAACGAGATCGCTCGGCTGAAAAGCGAGCTTGATAAATGGAAATCTAAGATGGTGGACAATGACATCCAGGCCTACCAAACGAAAGATTTACAAAACAGACTGCAAGCTCTTTTATCTGAGAACGAGAGGCTAAGGGAACAGGTCGAAGTCAGCACGAAGCATATCCGTGGCCTGGAAAATACCCGCTTGGAGCTCGATCAATTAAACCTCATTGTCAATCAAAAGAACATTGAAATCCAAAAACTGGTGAGGCAGCTCGAGGAAAGCTCCACAGAACTATTAGAGCTAAGATCCAAGGCCCGCGATTTCGAAAGCGCTAAACTCCAACTCGAGGACTTCCAAACGAAAATAAAATTGATCGTTGCTGATAATGAGCGGTTATATGAAGAAAGCTACACTTTAGTCGCGAAACTCAATGAAGCTGAGGGACTGAGTGCCCAAAATGAGCAATTAGAAGCCCAGATTGGGTATTTCAGGGTGGAAGTGGAGAGACTGAATCAATTAATCGCTCAGCTGTCGAAAGCAGCCGATGAAAATCCTCGGTTAAAGCAGAGAGTAGAAGACTTGGAAGGAAAGTTGAAGATAATGGTTAATGAGAACCAAAGGATATCGGCTGAGATGGTTGAGGCGCAGAGACAGGCTGAAAACGCGAGGGTAGGTGTAGGCCAAGTGGAGTCGTTACAGCAGAGTCTCAAGTTGCTGTCTCAGGAGACTGAAGGGTGGAAAAAGAAGTTCAGTGAAAGTTTAAAGCAAAACGAGCTTTTAAAGACTCAACTTGCAGAGCAAGCGGCTAAATTGAAGAAACTAGGGGAGTGTGAGCGTCAAGTTCGATTCCAGAATGAAAGTTTGCTTGAGAAGCTCCAAATAATTGAGGATTCTAACGCGAAGATCGCCAAATTAGAGCAGCAGGTGCGCGAAGCAAAGACCTTAGAAGAAACATTAGTTGCACAGATTCAAGAATTACAGAAGAAGCTGGCGGCTGTTCTGCAAGAGAACGACCGGTTGAATGAAATCCTTATTGACCAGCAGAAGGAATATGGAGAAATGAATGCAAAAGCGATTTTGTTTGGAGAATTGCAAACGAAAGTAAAATTCTATCAAGACGAGCTTGAGAAGTATCGAAAAGAATCCGATGTCCTCCGCAGCAAGCTGCTCATCGCTGAAGGAGGCGAAAATAAACTACAGGAGTTGAGCCAGTTGCTCGCTCATTTCAAAGCAGAGAATCAAAGGCTGGAAAGAGAGCTTAATGAAACAAAATCAAAGTTATTTGCTCAAGGGGCTCTTGAGGCTGAAATGCGAGCGAAAATTGACGCTGAAAAAAGACTTGAAATGGTACAACCCATAGAATTTCGATGAAACTAATGTTTCTCCTAATAGGAATCAATCATATCTAATCTTAAGAAAAAGTTCAGCGAAGAGAGAGAAGCGCTTGAATCAACCATGAGCTCTTTACAAGCAAAATCGGTTGGCCTCGAGCAGAAAGTGTATCTGTTGCTTCAGGAGAACGAGAAACTCGTGTTTGTGAATCAAGAAAGACTAAACGAACTTGAAGCTTGGAAGGCTCGACAAAACGAAGCTGAGAGGTTGAAAAACGAGCAAATTGAACAAATAAAGCAGCAATACAACTCGAAAGTTAAATATGAAATCGTAACGTGTTTTTCTGCGAATGATTACCTAACCTGAAGCTCTTTCATTAGGATCTCCAGCTCAGCTCCCATAGAGAGAGGTCAGAAGCTGAAACTCTCAAATTAAAAAGCGCTCTTGCTGAGTTAGAGCGCAGATACAGCTTCCTCGCCTCAGAAAACGAGTCGCTGAAGGAGAATAACAGAACTATGTACAACGAGATGGAAGAGTGGAAAAGCAAATACTTTGACCTTGAAGTGGCTCGTTTGCAAGAGATCGAAGAGCTGAAACACCAGTTTGACGGCTTTAAAAAAACCAGTTTGGTATATTTATCTTTATACATAGACTCTTATCTCAACGATTTAATTCAAATTTGAATAAAGTCAGCGAAAGATTTTCAACTTAAATTCAATGCTGAAAGAGCGGCTTACGAGACACAGATCCTTCAACTGCATCAGCGCGTGCAGGACTATGAAAAACAGATCAATGAGCTTTTAGTGGAGATTGAGAAGCATAGTCAACTTACTTCCGATAGAACCAGAGAATCTGAAAATTGGAGGAATAAACTTGTGGCTATTGAAGACCATTACAAGAGGGAGAACGCAGAGCTCAAGTCACAGCTAGAGCATTTAAAGTCTTCGAATCTTGTAAAAAGAGTGTTTTTACGCTCGTGAAATAACCGATTTGTAGGATGTGAAGCAGCTTACGATAAAATACAGCTCTGAGAGGGCAGCTGACCAGAGCCAGATCAAGCAGCTCAAGCAGTTAGTAGAGAATTACAAAGAAGAGCTAACGCGGCTGTATGACCTGGTAGGACAGAAAAAGAAGGATTATGAGAACTTGCAGCATCAGGTGATTATCCTATTCCCGATTATAGTTGATAATTGTTATCTAAATCGGCTAGTTTGAGGCATATAAGAAAAGTAATGAAGTGAAGACTGAAAAAGTTAAGAATCAAGATCAAGGTGATGTGAGTGAGAAAATCGAGCAATTGAATAAAGAGATCCGCGAGCTGTAATTTCAGAAATTTTGTGTTGGTCTGCTAATAATTGAATAATTCAAGCGAGGAATCCAGAGAGCTCTATAAGCGGCAAGCCGAAAGAAATAGTTTGGAACTCACGAAAAAGAATAAAGAGCTCGTTGAGAAAATCCAAGAATTGGATCTCTTAAAGGCGAAGTACGAGGACGCGCTTAATAATTATCAAGACCTTAGTGCGCAGGTAATAGTTATTAGAAAAGAGTCTTCTTATTTATTCTACCTAGCTCTTTGAGAAACTGACCAAAAGCACTTAAAGCAAGTAGTTAGCTAAATTATAAGCTCAATTCGAAAAACCCTGCTTTTTTATTTTAATAATGAATTGAAGAATTCGATAATAAACATTTGGCTATGGCAATGATATTATCAGACCCTATTTATTAGAAAAAACTTTCAAATTGTAGTTAGTGCTCTATGAAAATAGTCTTTTAGACGGTCATTCATGAGGTTCCTCCCTTCATGCAGAAACATCTTCGACTGTCTCTACAAATTCATTCGTGTATAGAAAAAAGTTAGTTTTCCACGTTAGAGGCCCAAAAGCCTTATTATTACACGAAAAACCTCGTGTAACTCGCCAAAATTAAAAGAAAAGATATTCTAAAGGAAATATCATCGAATAATTAATCATGGGAGGCGCTTGTGGAAAAAGCAAACAACCAAAGGAGAAAAACACTCCGAAGGACAACACCAACAGCAACCCCGTCGCTGCGACAACAACGCAGACTCAAACTCAACCCCAAAACACCAATCCAACTAACCAGCAGACTGTAGACAGCTCTAAACCCAATATCCAACCAACCCAGTCGCAAGATCCTCAACGAAGACCATCCCTGTCGAAGATGATCGTCCAGAGCTCTATCAACCTCGCTAACAAGATGAACTCTGGTATGTTCACGGCGCTCACCTCGATGGAGGATATCAGACGCCGATATAGATTCGAACCCAAGGTTTACGGTAAATTTCCATTTCTTTCCTCTTAAAAGCTCATCGTTTCTCTTCTCATACATGAAGGCTCAGGTAAGTTCGGTAATGTCCGAGTCGCTCGGCTCATCTCGAACCCGAATAAAAAGTTTGCGATCAAGACAATCTCCAAAGAGAAATTGGGCGAAGAGAAAATTTTGCTGATGAGAGAGGTGGATATCTTCATCTCATTGGACCATCCAAACATAGTGAAGCTCTTTGAAAATTACCAAGACGAGCAATTCTTCCACATCGTAATGGAATTCTGCAGTGGAGGAGAACTTCTTGAGAAGATTTCGCAACTCGGGTCCTTCACTGAGGATGAGACCAGGAGAATCATGGCACAGAGCTTCTCTGCGGTTCACTATCTGCATGAAAAGGGGATTGTCCACCGAGATTTGAAACTCGAGAATTTCTTACTCGAGAACGACCAGCCTGACGCCGCAGTCAAACTCATTGATTTTGGCCTTGCTAAACGCTATGATCCCGTTAGAAAAAACCTCCGTACTATCGTCGGAACACCATACTACGTGGCGCCAGAGATCCTTGAGGGTAACTATAACCAGCTCTGTGACGAATGGAGTTTGGGAGTAATGATGTACATCATGCTGAGCGGCGAGCCGCCTTTTGACGGCGATGATGACGTTGAGATTTTCAAAAGCGTCAGCAAAGGAGAATACTCTTTGGACGGGGAATATTTCGCGAATGTCTCAGCAGAGGCCAAGGACCTGTTGAGAAAACTGCTGGAGAAGAACGTCGACAAGAGGATAAGCGCGGCACAGGCATTGGAACACCCGTGGTTTAAAGCAAACGCTGAGTCAAAAACGAAAAATATTGGAAACTACGAACGTGTAATGAAAAACCTTACGAAGTTTGAGAAGCAAAACAAGTTCAAGCGAGAAGCTATGGGGTTGATGGTAAATCAGCTGAGACAGGACGATTTGAAGAAATTGAAGGAAGCGTTCCAGTTTTTTGATAAGAA
>ENA-UOTX01000355-UOTX01000355.1-compost-metagenome-genome-assembly--contig:-NODE-355-length-50382-cov-17.629083_pt1 | contig 50382 bp, 33 predicted proteins | sample MGYA00238143_ERZ746982 | MGnify/ENA primary metagenome ERZ746982 (study PRJEB28758, sample SAMN06268862) | compost metagenome | isolation source: single cell | place: USA: California, Emeryville, Joint... | reverse complement strand
CAAGCAGTTATAAAGTTTCTTTTTTCTGAGAATAATTTATAGACAGTTGGAATTGGTAGTATTGAGAAAGCCATTGGTGAGAAATTTAATTTTTTCATTCCGGGAACTAAATAGATCTAAATTTGATCAGTTCAATAAACGTCCAGTCTTCAAAAAAGCAAGCTCATGAACTTTTGAAAGAGAGCGCCTTCATATAAAACTCACGATTTCTTGTTCTACCTATATTTAATTTTTGTTGAATGGTCTGGTGATTGAAATTGTGTTATTTACTTCGTACTTCGGTCTGAGTTGATAATTTGACAATATTAGGAGGAGTCTTCATTTATCAATATTATTCAAACTACTGGTAGAAAAATCTAATCTTTTAATTCCAGGAACTGAATGAATGGTTCTAAATAAGATCAGCTAATGAAAGTACTGTCTGGAAAAAAGCAAGCTCATCAGCCTCTGAAGAAGATATAAATCTAAAAATTTATTGTTCTATATTTGCCGCTCCCTTAAGCCTAATGAGTGAATGCATGCTTATTCTTCGTTTTGGTAACTCGTCTCGCTAATCGCTAATGATAGAAAAAGGCTAACATTTTCCAAACTACAACGAAACTACAACGATGGAATGGAAGAGAAAACTTAAATCGTCAGATTGTAAGTTCAATATTGTAACAAATGTTAGTAGTATTTCAAAAGATATTTGGTGGTCCAGTATTATGGAATAAATGTAAATCTGGCAAATCTTTCACTAAAGTGTAGATGATGGGACAAATGAAGAATACTCTCTTGGACGAATGCTCTCAAATGCTGGTAAATGATTTATGGCTGCTTTCCGTTCCTTATTTAGATTATCGAGAAGCAAGATTAAAAACATCGAAAGTAATTCGAATATACAGTTAGATAATAAGCACCATATACTTTAACGAAAAAAGGAGAAAGCGAAATCGTCTCCATGCGTTTATGTTTATTCTTTGCAATAAACAATGCTTATGTATATATCTATTCTACATCTGAAGCAGAGTTTGAATCTTCTGTTTCAAATCTTCTATCTTATGATTCTCAGCTCTCTTGCTTTCCACTTTCATGATTTCAATATAGTTCTCAAGCTGCGTCACTTCTTTCTCGAGCTCTCGATTCTTTTTCAGAGCTCTTTCTAACTCTTCTTGCGTTTCACTCAGCGTCAAAGTCAACGTCGTGAAATTTTCTTGGTTTATATTCATTTCCCTTTTCATATCTAAGTTTTCAAGTTTCATCGCATTCAATCTTGCTATATTGTCATTTATTTCAAGTTCTCTCTCCCGAATAATCGCCATTATGTGTTCTCTCTCACTCACCAAGACTTGGTTCCTCTCCTCCAATTGTCGAAGCTTTTCCCCGATTTCCATACACTCCTTTTGCAATTTCTCATTCTGAGTTTTCAAAACATCGTTTTGGTTTTCGATTTTCGCGAAGTCCTCTCTTGGAGGCGTATTATCAATATATTCCAGCAACCTATTCTTCTCTTCGACCAAACTCTCATTCTCTAGCCTCAATGTCTCTGATGTCTGTGCCATCGCTACAAGCTTTTTCTCAAGCATCACGTTTTTATCGTCCTTCTCTTCCACTAACAACTGCAATTCATTACACTTGTTCTGCGCTTCCTCAAGCGCGTTTTTGAGGCCCTCGTTTTCAACTTTCAGCTCAGTTAGTTCTAATAGCGTTTCAGTCTGATCATCGCCTTTGCTTAAAGCTGCAACGCTATCACGATTGAGCTGTTGATCAATGACTTGTTTCATAATTTGAGCTCGAGTGCGGTTTTCCTCAGAAACTAAAGTTTCATGCTTAATGGACTCCTCAAGCAGTTTGTTTTGTTTTCTAAGCTCCTCATGCGCTAAGCAAAGTTCCGTGCATTTCTGAAGTAGCAAAGAGGGGTTTTGTTGAATGTCTAAAGTGATCTCCTTTGCTGTGATGAGCGCATTATGAATCTGTTCTTTATATTGCTTGAGTACTCGTTGCAAAGTCGCGGTTTTCTGCTTCTCAGCGATAAGCTCTTTTTCCTTTTCAAGCAATTTATCGCTCATTGCTTGGATTTCTTCGTTCAATGCGATCGTGCTGAGATTGTTATAATTCCGTTTTTGAGGTGTCTCTCGTTTGGATAGTGGCGATTCCTGTCTTTTCGTCCGAGAACGGCTAGATTCGTTAGCATGGTTGGTTGGTAAGACGCAATAAAACGAAGGCGGCTGCATTGAACTCAAATCTAACACTCTATAGCACAATAATGCAAATAAAGCCAATGAATTCAAGGAAAAGAAGATAAAAACCTGATGTTTTCTTTTTGTCCTAATGACACGAATTGATTAAGACAGCGAAAATCAGCAAGCTTACCAGCAATAGAAGGACGGCGCGTTTTCGATTGACTGAGAAATTGTAATGGCTTCATATAATTTTTCTTCACTGTCTCGGCTTGGTGACCCTGCGGACTTTTCGAGTCTTTTGAATTAGATCTCATTCGAAAGCTTGAGATCAGACCGGATCTATCCATTATCAAAAATTCAGTGTATTAGAGAAATGTGTTTGTACGTGTTTTGATGGCGCTGAGATAAGTTGCTTGCATCTCCTTGAAAAGATAGCTGATCTTGACTCGGGCTAGAGACTACGCGTCTCTCTCTGCTGGCTGATCTTTCGCCAAACATTTCCACTTGTTTTATTAAGAATTAGAAAAAACTGCCCCTTAACTTTATTTGAATAAATTGCTCGTTAATAATAATTTTTCGTGTACTAAGATAAGCTTAATAATACCAGAGCTCCGGAAATGAGAGTATCACATCATTATTCTAATGCAAATAGGAAAGATTATTTGTTTACTGACAGGATATGGTAAAGCAACAAAACACCAAAGCAAAAAAAACTTTGGCGTTGCGAGAAAATACATATACATTTAATATTACCTTTGAAAAATAAGAACTGTGACTCAATTATTAAATTTACTTAGCCAAATACATTTAAAAGCTCAGTCTAAAAAATTTTTGCTAGATTTTTCTTTGACCATATCAAACCGCTTTCCCAGTTTGAATTTGCAATGAGGCAATTGTAAGATATCCTCATCGGTAGTTTCATCTAAAATCGAGCTTCTCCCTTCTGGTTTCTCGCCCGTGAACCTCCTAATCTGCTTCGGTGTGAGGTTCGGGACCACCAAGCAGGGAATTACTAATTTTTCAACTTTTTTATTAAATAATTTGTTAATCACTATCGTAAACTCAAGTGAATGATTTATATTCCACTCGTTCGAAATAAGACTGTAGACGTTCACCCCCGCACCAAAGTCTATCTCTCCTTCAACAGAAATGCAATCTTCTTCAATCTTTGCGGGTTTTGTTGTCAGAGTTAGTCTGATGCAACTCCTCTCGTTGACTCCAGCGCTTATCTTCGATATGTCCTCAATTAAATGCACCTCGATATCATATTTCAAATCGTTTTCTACATGTTGTAACTGCAGAGAGAACGGCAGCTTATCTCCCATTGTAATGATTGTTTTCGGAATTTTGACTGTTGCTACAGCTGTGTAGGAAAAACACGAGCAAAGGTAACGTGGTACAGTTATTGCTTTTTCTTTGGACATTTCATTGCGGCTGTATAGGTCTGATTCTCGCATATGTACCGCATAATTCCATAGTATTTCAATAACTGCTTGACATTTCAAATTGCCTTTACGTTCAAAAAGCACCTGTCTCGGTCGGGCCTCCTCTTCGTCCTCATCTCGGTCGGACAGCTCACCGAATGAGTCTTCATCGTCGTCTTCTTCGACTTCCGCGATAACGAGATATTTAATAAATAGTTTAAGGTTTTCTCTGCTGAAGTTGGTGGTGGGAAGTATCAAATCGTCAAATTCAAATGAAAAAGGAAGGTAATATCTGCCTGGAGGACACTTTTGTTTAAACGTGTAAAGCGGAACGGAATAATGGCAAAAAATCTCAGTATTTGGCCGAGTGGGCTGCTTGTAGAGAGGATAAACCTTGGAGACCGAGTGCAGAAGACTGAGTGTCTGTGAGAATTTCTTGTTTCGATTGAAAGCTCCTGACATAGACCGCCGCAGCAAAGGGCGACTCGCCTTCGGACTGAAGGAATCCAAGCGTTGGAAGGTAGTATTGCGTTCGTGGATTGTAGTTACTGGCGTGACCCGACCGCCTGAAGTCAATGAGCGCCGGAAAGTCCTATTTTCGCTTGGTGATGAGAGTTTCAATTGGTCGATGAACTCGCCGAGAGGTGCATTGGTTTCAGAATTCAATCCGCTAGGTGAGTCGGGCTGTTCCGGCAAGACGTAGGTCAGCTCTCCGATGAATTGTAGAGTGATTCTCTTTGCGTTGATGCGGGTTTTGAAGTCTAATAATAATGTGCCTTCTATACAGTCGTCTTCAAAAAAACATGCTTCTGGTAAAGTGAGTCGAATTCTATTCGCTCCAATTGTCGTTTGTTTCCGAATGAGTGGCTGTTCTCGCCCAAGCACCTTATTAGAGACCAAGCCCGGGAACTCCTTTTGATGTGAGTGGGTCATATACACAAAATTTATTTGGAAATTTTTCACTGAAAACTTTTAAATACGAGAGTGATTTCGAGAAGAGTGCGAATTCAAACTATAAAACTACTTTGGTTCCGTCCAAGTCAAATATCTCGCTTCTTCCTTATTTCTCGTTAAATGCGCTCTAAAGACTGTAAGCGTTAAGACAATATCTATCTCTTCAGTAAAAATCCTTAAACAACCTGAGATCCAACTTCAAATAGTCAGTATGAAAGCTCAAGGAATTAACTTGGATTCTTATATTTATAATAAGCCCTAAGACAAATCAATCAAAATGATCGTAATATTGGTACCAATAATTAAACGCCGACCAAAGATACTTCTAAGACGGCAACTGTATATTATTTAGCCAATTCTCTAATTATTGTCGATGTGTAAATTGAAAATTCTGATGATAATGAAAGATCTGCGAGTTGTTACTGAGATATATATAATGTCAGCACAAAGAAAGCAAAATTATTTCTCGAATAAAGATTTTTTTGTTTAGTAAATTCATTGGTGCTGTACATTCAAATCAGCTAGCCACTAGATCAATCTTTATTCGTTTAGTTATGACCTATCTAATTATTTCCCTTCTACTTTTTCTTTCCTTTCTTGCCTTTCTTCTTCTTTGATGGGAACGGATCAAGTTGATAGGTTTGCCACATTCTAGTAAATGGCGGAGTCGTCTCAAACTCAGCTTTACGGCACTTAGAAATGTTTCTGCGGATCTGTGAGGCGAAATTAAATCAACCATAGTCAATCGAAAGGAACTTACAGTATTGGATCTGTAATGGAATGGTCCCAGTTCAAGTTCCATGATTGCTAGCGCAAGCTTGAAATACGCCAAAGATTCCTGTGTTCTGCCTAAGAAATACATGCAGCATCCGAGATTATTGTAAACGGTTGCTGTGTCAGCCGTGTCGGACCCTAATGTGGACTCACGGATCTCTCTAGCCTATTGGGTTTAGAATTACTCATTCGATTTCCCTTCTTTGAGTAAATACCATTAAAAAGCAGCGCAAAGCCCATTTGTAATCGTGCGTTTTATAGAGGATGGAACCAATTCCGCAATACGATAGTGCTCTGTCGGGAGAATCAACTGGAAGTCTATTATTTGAAGAATTAGCCTGCATTTCGGTGATTTTTCTTTTACTTGTCTCCTGAAGCTTTGCAATTAATGAAATGATTAAGTGCATAGTCGTCTCTGTTGGCAGATTCGTAAATCAACGCTGTTGAATACTCGAAAAACAGATTATGCTCTTCAGGTAAATCATCCACGCCGAGTTTCTTCTCCCACTCAGCCTATATATTCAGAACAAAAAGAGTGAGGAAAAGCTCTCTCTTTTTTTTCTCAAATTACCTTTGCTTTGGTAAGGTTTTGCAAGGCGAAAGGGAAATTCGAAGTATTATGAGAAACCAGGTAGGCTTCAACGTATGTATCAATTCCTTCAGGCATTCCAACTGGATATAGATTCTAATATCCATTGTTGCTGTTCATTTCCGGTTCAATAGACGAAAAATTACCTCTCGGATGAGCTCTGGAGCTACTTCTATATCACTCATAACGCCAGAATTAAGCTCTTCAAGTTCATCTTCTTCCTCTCTAATATCTCTAAACTCGTCCATTTTCTCAAATTCTGTCTTAGGTTTGGGTCCAGGCTCTTGTGCCCATTTGACAGGAGGCAGCGCGTCTTTATCTTTCTTGCGCTGCGGCTTTGGTTGAGCTTTTTTGTTTTTATCTGGTGGAGGCAGTGGCATTGGCTTTCCGATCGTTTTCTTCTCCAATTTATATGGAGGAGGGTTCTCCTGCTCACTATTTTCACAAAATCAGGACTCATTGCTCCGAAAAGCTCGCTTACATTTTGACTGGATCAGGGAACGGAGGCAGTTCCTTATCAAGCATACGGAAGATATCCTTCAAGTTCAGTTCAAGCGTCGGTTGAAGCAAAAACTTTTCCAATTGGCCATCGGCAGTGGTTCCTTTGTCTTCGTCTTTGCCATCAGTTTTTTTCTTCTGTCTGATATCAGGCAAATAACTCGCGTTCAATCGTTTGATAAAAGGACGGTTAATTTGCGGCAGTTCCTTTTTTCCGATTTCATCATTGGTACGAATCATCAAGTGATGAGAGAAAAATTTCCTTAGCATTGTCTCGTCATCTAAATGTTAACACAGAAGGATGTATAAGGGAACGGGTGAGGTGGAACTAAGAAACCTTTCTTGTCAGGTTGGCGCATTTGACTTTCAATTGCGACTCTTGCCAGCGCGAACTGGAACTCATGGAAAAGGAATCGTGGGTCTCCATCGTGCTTTTGTTCCTGGTTCGTTGGAATCTCTTTCTCGTATATCTGCACGATAGCTCCGCTATTGTAGAATCCGAACTCCTTTGTTGCTATTGGTGGCTATATTGTATATTTTATCGCTCTCTTTACCGCCTCAGAAATGAAAATTACCAGCATTCTTATAATGATATCTTCAATCTGTTCTATGCCGATCATATTAGGCAGCACATCAGCCTCTTTGAGGAATTTGAGGAAACCGTAAGTAGACATCTTTTTATTTTGAATCGAAATCTCTTTCCAGTTGAGCATCTAGGACAATATACCATTGAGTTCTCTCGCGTATCAAGAAATCACTGAATACCATTTTGCCGTATTTAATGTTTTCGGAGATGTATAAACTGTAAATTCTTTGAAGCTCTTTTTCGTATTCACAAAGCACATTAATGCAAGCCTCTTGTGTGATTTTTTTATTCAGTTCATCAAATTGCGGGGTTTTAGGTGGTTCGACTAATAACAACTTCATTCAGATATAGGCGGAAGGAGGCTGTTACTTGCGTCTTTGTTGACTACTGATTTTTCCGTTAGGACTTGAGAGAACATATGCTCAATCGGAGTTTTCTCGTTGTAGTAGAGCTTCTGTGCTAGCATAGCGATTACATAGAAGAATTTCTGCTTGTCCATGATTGTCTGCCAGAAATAGTGAGTGGAATGATGGAGTTGGATAAGGTACTTCGGGTGCGCTAGCTTTGTAGTAGAGTTCTTTGCACTCAGACAATGTGTGGCGGTTGTTCATAATGTTTTTCTCGAGGAGAAACCAAACGTACTCATTGAATTTCAAGAATTTGTTTTCCTATAGAGAGATTTAATAGTGTCGAAATGGGAAAAATAGTCCTACAGTCCTCGCAAAGTAGTTAAAAATTTCGTTAAGACGATCTTCTTCGGACTTCTTGGGAATGAAGATATTCTGGGTCGGTTCCATTGGCTGAGATCCGGATTATGGCTGTCAGAATTTCTATTGAGTAATGATCCAAGTGTCTAACTCGCGATCGTTTTATTTTTTGCAATTATTTATTTGAACTTTTCCTTTAAGTTAATCGCTTCGAAGTAGCAGTATTGTTACTGCCCAGATAATTATCGGCATTCCAAATTCGCCGGAACTGATGCAAATAACCTACAGCTCTTGTCTATGAGCTATATTAATTAAAGCCTGCCTGCTCACTAGCAGTAGACCTGGAGCATGAAAAAACCGGAAACTTGAAAACAAATATTCTGTATCTCTCTCATCATTATATCCTGTTGCCACTGATGCAGCTTTCAAATACATGCTAATACGAGCATCTATGAGATTATTAGTAAATTGATATAATTTGATCTTATTGTTTGTGTTAAAATTCAGAGCTTAGTCTTGACCTTCTTTGTCTCCTACTCTAATGACCGAAGATTATTTCAGATTATACGTTGATTTGGAATTTATAATTTTGATCTGAAACTGGAACTAATCCAACAAAAAAAAACCTTTTTCACACTGGAAACGTCATATTTGAGAGGCTATCTCTTCTAGTAAGATGCAGATAGGGTCATTCATGTTTTCGGACGATATTTGAAATCATCTAATCATCTAATTTTCGTAAATTCTGAATTATAGATTCTGATTTGCTGCTGCATAACAAGGAATTTCCTGCATAAAAAGTACAACATTTATATATTTTTATAAACAGCATATCGATTTGATGGGGCAGCTTATAGATAAACAACCAACTACACCCTTCGACAAGGCTCTTGTTCACTATCTTAAACACAAGACGCTTGCAGATCTCAACGAATGCATCGAGATTATCAACCAAGACTACCCAGACTGCACCTACCTTGACGCCGCACAATTCGAAGATATCTTTTGCGGCTTGCTCAACGACACAGAACCTTACTTCCTCCAACTGCAAAACGATCATGACATCAAAAAGACTGTCGATTTGTTCGAGTCCATTGCTTGTTTCACTATCTTCTGCGGCGATAAATTCGAAGACAAACTTCATTATATATTCCGCTTGTTTGATTTTGACCGCTCGGGCACAATAGAGAAAAACGAGCTTGTTATGACACTCCAATCCGCAGTGCGCGCGATTTGCAAATTCGTGAATATCATCCCTCCGACTATGAAACAATGCGAGGAGACTGCTGATAATATTTTCGATCTCATTGATCATGATGGGAATAAGAAAATCTCGTTGAAGGAATTCACGTTTTGGGTCACAAACAACCAAGAACTTCAGGATTTTCTGCTCAAATACGCAAATACTCAGACATTCGAGAACCTCGAAAAGAGATTTACTCAACTAAAAGTATTCTACAAGTATTTATTTGACCGCTGCGGTGACTCGGACTCACAATGCGTGCCTATTGCTGATTTGAGAGCGCTTTTCGAGCAGGAATGCAAGGACACCATTCCCAGCGAAAACATTGCTTTTTTGTTTGATTTATTCGTGAACACATCAAACCAAATCCTTGGACCACAGAATGCCAAGCTCAAATTGATCGATAGACAAGCTTACAACAATATTATGCGAGCATGGTGCTCTTTCTCGGCAGCAGACATTAATAATGACGATAGTTTGGCCGCTAAGGAGCTAGGAAACTTACTATGGATCTTTGAGGGTCAACAACCGGATCCGGTCCGTATCCAGCAGGAACTGAAAATACTTGATAAGGATAAGTCCGCTTCGATCAGCAGAATCGAGTGGATGAAGAACTTATGCTCTATTGACGCGAAGACGGGCAAAGCGACGTTTGTTGGTGAATTACTGAAGCTTTTTGAGAAGTTTGATAAAGATAACAGCGGATATCTGACCAAAGACGAAATGAAATTACTCATGAAAGATGTCTTTAAGGACTATATTAGGAGGGTGGAAGCGAGTGGAGATAAAGCTAAAATTGAGCAATTGGCAGTCATGCTTGATGGACTTGAAGATGAGATAGTAGCGGGATTGGAGACCAATGGAGATGGTATGATATCGTGGGAAGAATTTAAGAAATACATGGAAGTCAGCTATGATAAACAGGAAAAGTTAAAGAGGTTTATCGAGGATCATCTGTTAAACAAGTCCTAATTGTTTGAAAATATTTATTCTTGATTACGTATTGTGTTTATTGAAGACGTGACGTTTGTTTTTGGAGCACATTTCTACTGAAAAGAGATGAGAATTTTATTGAAGTTTCAAAAGTGATTGATTAGTTACATAGTGAGGATATCGATGAAATTTGATAATTCCAAGTTAAAAATTTTAGAATTTTGGTTTCTGAGCTGAAGATAAAATGAATATTAGGGTCTTTACCAATCCATTCGATCCAAGTAGGAAGGACCCATGAGCTTTGATCTCTATGACTGCTTTGACGGGAGAAAGCTCATGGGTCCAAGAATGGAACTGATAAGACTTCTAATGAGTAAATTGTGTATGAAGAAATCTAATGAGATTAATTAGTTGGAAGTTATAAGGTATGCTGATGTATAATTAATTATGGTACATTGGAAAGATAATAGATACATGGGAAATTTCTTTAAATAAGTACTTGCAATGTTGAAATGACTTCAAGATTAAATAATGTATGTACTCAAATAAGCAATTCGCGTAATGATACTTTTACTCAAGTTCATAGTAAGAAAATACACAATAGTAGTAAAGTTGTATGGTGAGTGCTTCTCTTTATTTTCTATCAATGGATTGTTAGATTACAGCTTATGAGTAGCATTACTGCTGATGAGTAAGAGATGATAAATAAGAATTTCATGGAACAAATTAGACAACTCAACAGTAATATAGAAACAGATGTATATTGTATACTATTGAGATCTCAGACGACTTGAACGCTTGCGCTTAGACAGCTCAGAGCTGGAATATCAATTTCGATTCTTTGAGATCAAAATCTCGAAGCTTATCTTTTTACTTGAGTGCTTCGATGTAGTAATCAACCAACTGAAAACAAGCATGAAGACCCGTTGATAATTTGTCTGCTGCTACTAAAGCTTTGCAAGTCGATGTTACTAACTCGTAACAATTTTAACAAAATTTAAGGCATTGTAGCTCTTAGGAAAAATATTTGCTTAGTTCATGTTGTATAGTGAGAAGTACTAAATATAATAGTAGGGATAAAGTCATTGGGGTGTTCAATAGGGTTGATTGATATTTTCAATGAAATGTGTTAATTAATACTGTGATCGATTTGTTATCAACCTATATTATTGATAAATAGCATCTTTTTTTTATGAATTATCATCATACTCCTATCGATGAAAATCTTCATTTGATAATTTATGATCACCGGATTATTTTGAAATACCTTAGTTGCCGATTTTCTTTTTTGCTACAATTTTTCCAACATCAGAATATGCATTAACCTCTCTTTTCCCATTAACAGGCCAAGAATAATAAGCTTGCTGCCAAGAACCAAAAAAATTAACTCGTCTAAAAACAAAGCGCCTGTTTGCTGGTTTTAGTTTTGAATAAATTTTACAATTATTGTTTTATTCATATCTGAATCATCCTATATCAATCACTTAATGCTCATTTCAAAATTAAATTTGCTAATTCGGCATAAATGTATTGAACTTCTCCGCAATAGTTTCGCTCATAGTCTTTTTCTCAAGAGCTGTTGCGGCCGGCTCTATTAAATATCCCTTTGATATATTGTTAGAAGAGTAAAAGTAAATTGAAAGTAAAAAAAGATAGTATATTTATTCAAGTTCTCATTGCAAAAGACAGCAAAATTATCACCAATATTATTAGTAATTTGACTACTATTATACAGACTCGATCTCTATCACGTTGTAATTTTTGATTCAGGACAAGAGCAGATAGAAAATACTTGAGGTCTTAATGCGATAGTAATTTTATGAACTCTGAATGTTCGTCCTATGAATTCAAATAGTATAATTGTGCCATAATAGATATATAATATATTAAATTTCTCAATGAAAAACTCTCCTCAGAAAATGAGTTCCAAAAGAGCAACGCCTGCCAGCTATTTTTCAGAAACACCCTCTCAAATATTCTATTGTTGGCAACTGGCTAGATAAACCAAATGTTTTTTGTGTTGAATTGCAATTATGCGGCAAGGTGCTGCGCTTTTGGAGAATGAAATTGCTCTATACCCAGAGCAAAAAAGTAAATCTTAAGCAGGCTTTCTTTATGCACTCACTCATATTTTTTTGTGATATGAACACCTACCATATATTTTTGTGTCTTGCGGTGGTTCGTTCGGTTGATATATTATCAATATAGATTTCGCCCTGAGTTATTGCAGCAAAAAAGCTTTAATGTAAAGGAATAACTTTGATCCTTTGTTAAAATAGGTAATATAGCCAGAATAGAAAATGCAATCATAATAAAGTACTCAATAAATTCAAATTCAAAAATGATCCCTGTTTCAAAATTAACCAATTATTTCCTCATAAGATAACTTGAAAATGTAATTCATTAATTTTACTATAAATTATTTCATTACGAATCTGATCTAAATTTCAAGTTTCACCTGCTTCATATAGTGGCAACTTTCGAATACAGTAATAGAATGAAATTAGAAAACAAACTTTTCACGATGATTCTTGTCATTTTAGAAATATGGGCAAAGAATCATCATTCACATTTTTCATTTCTCATGTTGATATATATTATAATCTCGGCATCTGAAAGGGTTTCTTTTGATAACTGAAAATTTATAATTTGGAAACCCCATCAAAATTGAAATTTGCGGCGGCATCATTATATTTCTAGTATTCGGGTTCGAAACCTTAGCAATTACATTCTGAGCAAAAACTATGGTCTTTCTTCTCGCTTATAGACTCGGCAATAGTTATCTATAGACATCTTGTCTTATTGAGCAAAAAACAGAACCTTCAATTCTCATATGGTTTTGGTTTTGTAAATCTATCTGATACGGGTTCAAATCTTAATAGATTAAACTACAAATTAAAAAAAGCTCAATAGCATGGATTGAAGGATGTTCAATTTCATCACGCACACCTGCCAGTTAGTTGTCAATGAAATTTATACAACCTCCTCCAAGTTTGGTGACATCGTCGTCTATGAGTACTGCTCCTTTCGTGATTACATGCGAAATAGAAAAAGAAAGCGCCAATTGAAACGAAAAATGAAACATTCAACGACTTATTCTGAATGGCAGGAGCACGCTCTTCAGTACGACGATCTAAAAGGTCACATTATCTCAACAAAACGCATTGTATAAGTTCCCTTTATACAGATATTAAAGTTTGGAGAGAAAAACCGTCAAAATCATATGATTCTCAATATATTGTGGATTTGACCGCAAGCCTTCGTAAGGCTCGGCTGAGCAATGAGCCTCATAGAGTGATGCACATCATTCGCGCACATACAGATAGAAATGTTGCTAATATTCTCAACCTTGAGCTGTATACAAGCTGCTATATCGGCACGAAAACCATTATTGAAGACTATCAGAACGAAGTATCTTCTACGCTTTGCTTTTTTGTGCTCAAAGTTTGTGTTTAAGTTCATCATGTGCCTAGATTATATCGCGCAAGCTCCTCCTGAAATCCTGTCCAGGGCGAAAAAATTAGAATTTTTCGCTGAAACAAGGCATGCACATGGTCGCACGGCCCTGCTATTGAGCGGTATTACTCCTGGAAGTGAAGAGGAAAAATAATTCTTGATTGACTGTAGGAGGCGGAGGACTCGGGATTTATCATTATGGAGTTTTGAAATGCTTGTATGAGGAAGGTATGGTGCCGAGAGTGATCTCTGGCTCTTCAGCTGGGAGTATCTATGCAGCTATATTCGCAACGAAGAAGTATGAGGAACTGAAACAAGTATATATCAATTCCAGTTAACCATTATCACAGAGAACTCACATTTCATATAGTATGTTGACAGTCCTGAGCTGATTAATATCCAAGCGTTTCAAAAAAGACCAGCCAAATCATCTTATATGAGACGTTTGAAAAGATTCCTGACCGAAGGATATTTACTCGACATCAGAATCATCGAAGAGTTTTTGAAAGATAACCTCGGAGACATCACTTTTCAAGTACTATCACTTCTTATGATGATAACCGAATGATTAACGCGAATAAAGGAAGCATATGACAGGACGGGTTGGATCCTGAATATCACAGTTACGGGTTACGGCGCCCATGACAATCATAGAATTCTGAATTACTTAACCGCTCCAAATGTACTTATCTGGAGCGCGTGTCTTGCAAGTTGCGCTATCCCTTATGTTTATGCTCCGGTAAATCTATATTGCAAGAATGAGGACGGCAAAATTATACAATACGTTGAAGGAGGTATAACTAACCCTCGACTTTGCTGCATGAACACAATTTCTGTTGGCAGAAAATTTGTTGATGGGTCCCTGAGCGCTGACTTACCAACGCAGAAACTGTCGGAGCTGTTTAATGTGAATTGCTTCATTGCCTCCCAGACAAATCCATGGTAATGCCATTTTTCCACAAAATCCATATTGACTATATCTATCTGCTTTTAGGGTTATTCCGTTTATGGATCATAGCGACGCTATGAGACACAGCCGCAGAACTGTGCTGGTGAAAATCTTTGAGTTCTTCAAGGCTATCATTGCATCTGAGATAAAGCACAGATTTAACCAGGTATTATGCTTTTACTTGTTGTTTGCTTATCCATGGCAGCTCGGAATGCTAGGGATATTCCCCAGCACCGTTGTGAGGATCTTCAACTTGGTAACGCAGAAATACACAGGGAACGTTACCATCTGGCCAATCCCTTCTTTTTCTGAATTCATCAACATTCTCGAGATGCCAACCACAGACTCGTTCAGGAAAGGGTTACTTATCGGCTCGAGAAGAACTTATCCAAGTAATCACGGATCTACTAATTACGAAATATAACGCTATTTTTCTTTGGCTTTAATTAGAAATTAATCACATTCAAGCGACTTTAGCAATAGAAAAGGCTCTGGAAATCAACTATAATAACCTCAAGCAGAGTGCTCGCGATCTGTTAGAAGAACTTGAAGAGTATGACCCTAATTTCGAAGCTAACTCGATGTTTAGCTTTGAATCTGGAAAAGAGGTAATCCTACTTTCCAGGCCTGTTGATTTCATTGTTTACCCTACCCAACTAAATAGCAGCTTGAGGGCATTAAAGGTGACGTTAAGAGAGAAAGGGCCGGATCATTCCATTTCCCAAGAACTGGACACATCGAGCTCTTTAAAAAGAGCCGTCAAATGACTCCTCATGAAAAGATGGCTCTATTAGCGGACAAAATGGTAGATTCTTTAAGTCATAAAGCTTAATTTCCAGGCAATGTATCAATATCACAATGAATTAGAGGGATAATTTAGTTATTTTTCTTACACAGCGCCACTATCATTCAATCTTGAGAAATATAATTTATATTAAATTTAATAAATTAAGCTTCTTCTCATTCTCGCTGACTCATACACAATTTATTCTGGACTAAAAGCCCCATTGATAATCTCTTATGCCCAAAAAGAAAACTAAAAAGGTAGAGAGTAAGGACAAGCAATTCAGCACTCTCGCGCAAGACGTCAGAAGCAACAAATTTAAAGAAATTTTTAGCAAGCCTGAAAAAAGCGATGAAGATGTGCGTTATATCTACGAGCGAGTGAAAGACATGGTTTTCTTTTCGAATTTTATCGCTGAGCAGCAACTAACTGACGAGGAAGCAATACTCGATATTTGCAGAAGCATGAAATTAGAACGATATTTCCCAGGCGAGGTCATATTTTATGAAGATGACCCTTCATACGGGAAATTCTTTGTGATTTCCAGGGGAGTAGTGTACGTGGTCCAAAGCGCTGCGAAAGCAGCAAACGTATTTGAAGAAGAGAATGTGCAAGAGAAAGAGAAAACCGTAAATCAAAAGATCAAGGAGTCAGACTCCTCATCTGGCTCAAATTCACTGAATAACTCACTAACTCTGCCAAAAACTCAATCACTTAAGAAGAAACTGACAGTGAAAGCACCTATACCAGTAGGCAAAGGCAGCCAGATCTTTGACGAACTGAAGAAAAATGATAATGAAACTGCGGAGTATGATGAACCGATCAACAAGCCCGCTCCTCCAACAAAGGTAGTGAATGCGAGAAATTCCGTCCGGATGAATAAAACGCCAACGATCATCGTTGAGCCTCCAGCAGATCCTTCAGAGAGAAACTCAGAAAAACCGGCAAAGTCGTTATTTGCAAAATCATCTGAGCCTCATTCAGCGAAAATGGATTCTATGACACCCTCTCTGCTCCATGTGCCTTCCTCTAGAAGTGAAGGAGTCACTAATCCAGAAATCACTAATCCTGAAACTTCTGTTCAGAAGCCTGAGACGCTAGTGCTCACATCTAACCCCAGTTTTGATAGTTTTGAAGAAGAAGAATCGAGGTCTTTAGTGAGAGTAGAAGAGTTTATGAAAGCTACTAAGGAAGTTTCACACATCGAGGAGGACAGAAAAGAAACAGATCAGCAAACAGTACCGAGAGAGCGGAAAGCGTCATTGACTTCGCATATCCAAGTCGCAAAAAGCAGGATCATGTCTATGCTGCGGTGGCCTAAAAAGTTTAGTCTCAAAAACGAAGTTGCGCCTACTACGATTAAAGAGCGTGTAGAGAAGTATGGCAAACTTGTTTGCAGGCTAACGAAAGGAATGAGCTTTGGGGAAGGAGCTCTGAGGGATTATCATTCAAAACGGAGCGCTACTATAATTGCAGCTTCGGAAATCGAATTGCTGGTGCTTGAAGCACATGACATGAAGTTAGTGCGTCAGCATGTTCATCGAGACCATGCGACGAAGCAGGAGTTCATGCTGCAGTATTTTCCCTTTCTGGATAACATCAGCGCTACAAAGTACATCCAAAATTTTGTGTATTTAATGATCCAAAAGATATTTCCGCTTGATACGTTAATCTGTAAAGAAGGTGAGACAGGTGACCGATTTTTCGTGCTTGTTGAGGGAAATTGCAGTGTCTATAAAACATTTCATGTGCAAGAAGATGGCAGCAAGTTGTTTCGGAGCACCCAGAACCTAAGGCAGATGATTCCGATTAGTATCGTAGAGAAGGGGGCGTTTATTGGAGAGGAAATTTTGTTTAATAGCGAGAGTAAATTCGAATACAATGTCAAAGTGACATCGCCCACGGGGAAGTTTTTTTCCATTAATAAAGCAGCTTTTTTGAAAAAATTTCCAAGAGATACCATCCATCTGCTCAAGAACTTGCATGAAAAGAAAAGGCAGAGAAATCTGAATACTGTGCAGGCTGTCCTAGCAACCAAGTACAATACAGCGAAAGTTATCTCATCTCCTGGAAAAACGGTAAAACATGCAAATACTTCTGTGGCAGAGAATGCGGAAAGCGACCATAAAGACCAAAATTCTCAAAAAAAATCTTTTGAAACACCTCAGAAAAACGTCATTTCAGACCAAGCCCAAGCTCAAACCTCACTACAAAACTTCGACAAAGATTACGCATTGTTGCGTGAGCCAATTTTCGTGATTCCTAAGAGAGACACTGTTTTTCAAAAACCATCAAGTCCTTTGCGAATCAAATCTCAGTACAATGGTATTACGGGTCAAGACCCGAGTACCATCAATGAGAATCCTACGAAAAATGAGAAGCTGAACGAGTACTTTAGGGTCCCAACTGCATTACGGCAGCTACGAAGCACAGGAAAGAAGCTGTCGTCTAAGAGGGCATTTGAAAAAACTGAAACGAACAGAAAATGGATCGATTTGTCATCAGATCCTAAAATGAAAGTGGATGGAAAAAAAGTTCAGGAATATAAAGAGACAATGGAACATCTGCAGGATGCTAAGACTCATGGAAAATCGGCGAAAAGCATCGCCAAGAGCAATAGCAGCAGTGAAATCACAAGCAATGCCAAAGCATCTGTTGCAGAATTAAAGGCATTGAAAATTAAAGAAAAAGAAACAAGGCTCAAACGCCGAACGACTATAAAGAATGTAAAAGGACCAGCATGCACGCTTTTTGACTACTATGACTATGCTGCCAAAGTGCAACCAGAGCTGAACGAGAAAAGAAACTCAGAGCCGACGGCTACCGCTCTAGAAAACATCAAATATAATTTTGGTAAAGATGACCTTCGAATGTCAATACATAGAACGATGAAATTAAAACTCGGCTCCACGCCTCAGGCGCAGCTAAAAAATACTCCAACAAGTCTCTCAAGAAGAGATAAATCGGACGACGAACCACGTCACCTGCTTCATTACCTTGTGCAAGCAAAAGAAGATTCCATAAATTTTAGGACCAAGCAGGAAGAGAAAGGGAAAGGTACTGCCCAACTGATGTCTCTGGCTTCCACTCCGAGAGCGTCTCGAGGGAATGATGCCTTGAGTCCTAAAAGCAATCCTTTTAGCACCTTCTACAGCGCTACGCAGCAATTTTCTCCTTCATCGCCTTGTTCGACGAGAGCTCGTGTAAAGGGGCTTGTGATAGATAACATGGCTGAATATTACCAGGGCGGACAGCAGTCTTTTTCAATCACTGCCTCCGGTTTTCAAATCAACAGTGCGGATTGTACTCCGAAAAGCAATTCTCATCTCACTTCGCCGAAGAATTTCGATAGTGTGAGGAGGACGATCTCGGGTGGCAAGTTTCTTAAAGATGAGAGACCTTCGCACGTGAAAAATCTCTTTGAAACACAGAAATTGAAATCGATTACGAGGCAGAGAGGCCTATTGAAAGATGTGATTAATAGAAGAGCAGATTCAGAGGAAAGAGAAAGTTTTGCTGGAAGTCGAACCTTTAGCAGAAGTAGTCTGTATGATAACTAATTTTCTCGGAGAAGAAGCATCTTAGCGATGTTAATTCAAAATTCTATCCACTAGACATATTGCTCTATCATTTACAATGAAATTTCTTAGTCTCTGTAGAGCAGAGATTTTAATTATTTTTCTTCGAATGTAATAATCCTTATCATATTCTCCTTTCAATGGTTTCATGAACTTGCTATTCTTGCAGTATATAGATAGAATAGAAAAACCTCAGATCTTAAAGGATCTTCAAAATTATCAATTTTTCAAAACAACAACAAAAAAATTCTTGATGAGCGGCTTCATATTAGGTTGTCCTGAATCCAATCGGAAAGTCTGTTCTCTACATCCCTTCAAATCAAAAAGAAAGCATTACCACAACTTAAGTGATACCAAAAAGAAGTTATTTAGCATTTTATTATCATGGATCCATGATTAATTTTTGTTGTGGACTTATATGAAAATCAAGGATAAAATTTCACTATGGTTTTGTACTCCTTAATCCTAACTTACTTTTGACTTTTGGTAATATTAACAAAATGCTTATTTTCCTTCGGCCTTTTAGTTGGTTTTTCCCTCAGCTTTTTCTTCAACCTTTTCCTTTGGTTGTTCTTGTCCAATTATTTTCTCAGGGGCGTTCTCTTTCTCCTCTTGATAGTGATCAACATTCATGTCATTCAGACCGAGTTCCTCGTTTTGCTGATAGGTTCTATCATAAACTTCGACGTCCTATAGATTATTATATAAACCTTCAATGAACTTTGTAAGAATATTTACAATTTGAGGGTCCTCCTTTGGATAGAAAGGATTCAGAATGAAGCAATTTGCGAGCGGATCATCAAGAATTATCGTGAATTTTTCATTATTTTCGAATTTGCCGAAGCTCTCCAATTTGGCAATTGTCTTCTCCATCGCCGATTTGAACTGAGGGTCAGCGCTGTCTCCGAAGAATGGGTTATTCTCTTTCAAATGAGTTACAATCTAAACTTAATTAGTCTATTGCCTACACAAATGACGAAATACCTGGTTAATTAATCCTTCGACTGTGGTGAAGACTCCTCCAAGAGTTCCAGCCAACAACTCCAGATCCAACTCTGGAATGCGAAGAACCGCACTTTCTGACTTGAACACATCTCTCTCAAGATCTTCAGTTTTTTCGACTCTGAAAGTAATCTTCTTTGCTTTCTCAGAAATTTCTCTATAGGAAAAAAAACATTATGATAAAACAAAACTTCCAAAACGAAAGACGTTATACCCTCCAACTTTGACTTCTCTGGACTTTGCACCGCAATTATCGCAAGAGAAAGCCATAATGATCAGTTCTTTGAAATAAGGCACAGTAATTGTGCACATTTTATTCTCTCCCATAGCCTCGCAGGCACTACATTTTGTTGGGAAGCACAATGATTCGTCCTTCAATGACTCATTCTCATCGAGGGATTTTGTAAAATCGAGTAATTTGTGAGCTTGCTTCAGACTGTCTTTGGTGGTGGTATCTTGCATTGTTTTTCTTTCTTCAATAGCGTTTGCAGGATCGAAGCCCATAGCCTCCAGCTGCTCTTTTGTCGCATAGAACCTCTCGATTTTCATTTCTGGATCTGTTGAGAAGGAAGGTTAGCCCAAACTTTCCCCAAAAAAAGAGAGCTCACCTGAGGTTGGAACGAATGGGTTCTTGATATAGCTGTTACCACTCGGGTCATCAAAGACCAAATGGAAAGGGAAACCGAATCCATCTCTCATTTTGACGAGCTTTTTGATAAACGCATCGAGTTGTTCGCAAACAGCTGGATCTTCATCCTTTGCAAAGGAAAAAATTAAGTTATCATTAGTTAAGATTTAATTACTTTTCTCTCTTCGAGTCCTTGGCTAAGTCCATCAATGAATGTTTGTAACAGCCCTTCTACAGTGCTGATCATGGCCTTTCTGGAGGTTGGTGGGTATTCAAAGTCTAATTCCGGAATTTTGACGGTGCAGTACTCCGACTTGACGATTTCTCTATTTAAATCCTAAAGAATATAAGCGATGGTCCAGCGAAGGATAATTACTTTTTGATTTGTCAATCTGAGGTTGATTCTGACACCTTGTTCGGAAATTTGACCGGTTTGGACCTCGCTATTTCTAAAGCCACAGTTGTCGCAGTTGAATGACATGATAATAACATCTAACACCAGAAAGTTAGTTGTTTTCTGACCTGAGCAGAAGAAATACCTTTAAAAAATGGGATTTTTGTGAGGAGTAGCTTGGTTTCGCCTTGTTTGTAGCAGTTGACACAGATGCTTTCAATGACGGTGGCTATTTAAATGAGCGAATGGCAGAAAGAGGCAGATTTACTTTCTTGGTCACCTGAGAGGTTGGCGTAGATGACCTGTGGTTGTTGGTTTTCGTTTGTTGTTGGAGTATTTTTAGGTTCTGGGTTCATTTGCAAATTCCAAAAATGATTGTTATAAAATTTATTGTTTTTTCTGTTCGATAAATCCGCAAAGTGTGCTTTAGTTGATTTCTGTTCAGAGTTGGTGGAAAATTCTCGAATTTTAATAGAAGAGTCTTCAATCAAGTCTTGAGCTGCGAACTATCTTTCACCTAAAAGATAGTTCCAAGGCACAAATTAAATTTCCTGATCCATTCTCCAGTACAATACGTATTTGCTAAACTGAATAAAGATCATGCCAACAATTAGCTCCAAATGAATTCAAAGTCCATGTTTCTTGAGATCTTTTCATTTGAGCTGTCATATCAAGAAATATCTTTCCTCAGCTTCAATTGGAAATTAGGCTGATTAATCTATCTTCTATTTCTAACCAGTTTGCTTTGAGTCGGCAATTATTAATTAATTGCACTGTATAAAAACATTTTATCTAAAGGCGTTCTCATTTCTACGAAAGGCAAAAGCAAAGTAACACCAAGAACAATTTCAGAGCAAAAGAGATTGAAATTATCACGTGATTACCTGAGAGAGATATTAAAAAATGGAAAACAGCTAGATAACAAAGAAAAAAAGATATAAATTTAGCTATTAAGCTTACGATGATATCGATTTGCTATACTTGAAGGTAACTCAAATGGTTTTTTCTCATACGTCTTAATAACTGAACGAAGCTGCTCGTTCTCAGTTTTCAACGCCTTTATTTTCTCAAAAGCACTCTGCTCGTTTGCCAACAACTTTTCATTCTTATCCCTGTAATAGATATATTATTTAATTTCCAGAAACTTCGAAAAATTTACTTAAGCGCTACTAATTGTGCTCCAAACATTTGTTCGATAGCTGCTTTTGAATCATGGATACTATTAATCTTTTGATCTTTCTGCTGGAGAGCGAAATCCTTCTCTTTGTCTTTGGCTCGATAGGAAGCGCACAGATTCACAGCGTCATTTAACGCTTGCTGGAAAAAATTAGTTGCTATGTGAGAAAAACCGAAAAAATCATTTGAAGATACTTGCAGCCCCTGCCTTTCAAGTTCTAGCTGATGTAGGCTCTCAACGAGAGTCTCAGTGTCGACCTGCTTGCTGCGATTGGTTGATGAATCCAGACTTCTTTTGCCTGTGACAGGGTTTTCCTCAGTGGAACCAACGTTTCTTTCGATAAAGGTTTGAATAATGTCACGGAGATCATAGTGTTCCCTGGCGAGTTGCTCATTCGTCTGTTGGTTTCGTTCAATTTCTTTATCTTGCTCTTCAATTACACCTTTGAGGACGTCTATCTCTTTCAACAATTGCTAATGGCACCATCAGAATTAATGCCTTTTGCCAATAATTAATAATACGTTGTTGATGTATTCGATCTTCGCGTAATTTTTCTCCTCTTGCTTATAAACCTCGCTTTTATTCAACTCTTCAGTCACTCGGTGAGTCAGATTGACAGCTCTTTCTTTTTCTTGGTTCAATTGTTCTTTGAGCAATTTTATTTGCGATTCCTGACAAGCAAGCGTGTTGGCTTATGAAGATTGTTTTTAATATAATTACTTTTGCTTCAAGCTCAAGCATATTATAAGCTTCTTTGGTTTGATTCTCTCTTTCCAGCTCTCTAAGACTTGAAGTGAGGTGCATGTTCTATATAACAGTATTTTTTATCTCATCTGGTAATAATAGAAAAGCAAAATACTTCTTCCTCTGATTTCCGTAGCTGCTGTTTTAAATCCTCTAAATACTCATAGAGAGAATTCTTTTCTTCCTCTAACCCTTCTACTTTCTGAATTAATCAAAGGTTACTCATCTACCAAAGATCATTTGTTGATGTTACCTTCTGCCATAATTTGATCTCGTCCTTTAGTAATAATATTTCTTCCTCTCTTTTTTGCTTGCCCTCAACATCTATCTGCTCCTTTAACTTTTCTTTCAAAATCTCGTTCTATACAAAAAATTTTATCATTTCCAGAAATACAACAATTCTCCTCACATCTGCAGCAAGTATCTGATTCTCTTTGGATAGGTTATCGGTTTCTTTTCTCAGTTCAAGAAATCTTAAACGAATCTCCTCAGTCTCTTTCACAAGCGAATCTTTATCTAATTCACTTAGTTGCCCTTTATCTCCTCGACTTTCCTATATTATTCGATGAATACGCTATTCAGTTGCGATAAATCTTTACAAGCGTCGCACGCAGGACTTGAATCTCATAAGTTTGATTCGAGATTTTTGTTTCCAATTCTTTGATATATTTTTCATCCTTGTCACCTCCATACGACTCTGTATTGACTGATTTCGAGCCCCATTCACTCTCGAGTTTATGACTATCCCTTCTCGATTCCTCAGCCTGGGTGTGAGTGAGCGAAATATCTTTGAAATTTGTTATTCCAAGCATCTTGGCGAACTCGAGCAGTCTCCTTTCCAACTTGAATATGCGATTTTTATATTCTCCAGCTTGCTTCTCCAGCTCATTATTTTCAGTAGCCAGACTAACAGCAGCTTATTAACGTCCGTTCAATGATGAATAAGACTACTAATTGTTATGAACGTGCAAATTGTATAGCTCTTTGTCTTTTTGTGCTTCTGCCTCCCTCATTTGCTTCATTTCCTCTATTAATCTACTGTTTTTAAGCTCCAGCTGAATAATGGAATGAATTGGAAGCGTGTTGGTGCTCATACCTGTTTGTTGATACTTTCTAAGCGATTGCACTGAAGGTTGCCGTCAACGCGTTGATTGAGCGCATGAGTGAGTTGGGACTGTAAATCACTGATGAAAATTGGATCGTTTTTGGCTGTTGTAGGACTTTTTTTCGCACTACGGATGAGCGATGCTGAGTTGTCAAGTACCAGCTGTGAGGAATGTCTTGAATGGCTTTTTGGTGTTTTCACGTGCTCGAAACGTGAAGGTGAGAAGGTACGATACATTGTAATTATTTATTTTCTCTATAATTTAACGAATAGGTGATATCTTTGATTAGAAAAGCCTGAGTTGAAATTTAAATGGAATACTTGAACTATCTGTTATTCTCTTCATCAACTCAGTGTAACTCCATGTTCCTATCGTTGTAGCTGCCTTCCTGCCTGCTTATTTCGGTAATTCTCTGGCTTTTCGGGCTGCCAGCTACCTTAATGAGAGTCATTAAACAGTTCAAAAAGCCAAAGTTGATCAAAAAACTCACGGCTTGTAGGAAACTAAGAAGCATTTCCTTGCTAATGATGTACTCTTTCGAAATTAGCAGTAAATCTATGGCGTCCGAGTACTCTCACTCAGTTCACAGTCGATTAGATAGCCGACCCTAATTATTTTTCGAAAAACGGAAGACTTTTTAATATCAATTCCCAACTACAGCACTAATTTCTTTCGCTTGAGTTCTGTTTCAAAGGAATATCTATGAAGAGAAGGCTTTGGTTATTAAAAGAATAACAAGATATTAGGTTTGATGGATGCGGAAAGAAGCCCGCGGAGAAGTTGCTATTTTTTCCTCTATCTATCTAAACTATGGAGTTAAGTTGTTGGGATTTAACCTTAGAGAGTTAGCTTTCTAAGTGAAGAGAAGTTTGGATCACTGCGAGGAAGACTTGTAATAAAAGTTGCGATATCGTCACATTCTTGGGTCTAAGCATTAGATTTCGGGTTTCTAAGTTAGGACTGAGTTTCTCAGCAAGCGCCGATTCCCCTAGGGAACCATTTTGATTCAATCCAGAAGGATTTAGATGCATTTCACTGAAATTCTGAGAACTTTATTCTTCACTCTTTATTCCTATTTAGGAATTAATATCAATGGGTGTTTAATAAATCTTCTCCCTCTGGTAACCAGCTAAATCAATCTGCAAAGATACTCGAATAATGTTAAATTTGGAAACAAGCTAGCCAACTCTAACCCTATTTTTTGCGGTTCCAATACATTATTGAGGCTGCTTTTTCTGAATAGTCAATCTGAACCGCAATATTAAAGTTTTCTAAGTTTTGAGGAGAGCAGACACTAATTATGTTGTTGGAAAAAGTATTTTGGTTACTCTCAACGTAGTATATCTTGGGAATGGAACTGAAGAATCTGGTTCGAGACCCAAAAAACTTGGTTGTAAGATTATTCTAAACCAAAAATAAAAAATTTATTAAAGTAAATAGCAGAGATTTTATTATTTCGAGAGAAACACGCGGTGAACGCAAAAGAGTCACTGTTCACCCCCATGTCTAATCGAACGAAGGATAATCCTAAAGAGCAAGGAGCCGCAATACGTCTTCTCCCTGAACAAGGTAACTAAATCCCTCGCCAGTTTCAATGAAATCATTCAATCAACTTAGGAAAAATCACCCTTCCAGAGCCTGGAGAACGATCTGCCACAAACACGGCTCAAAAGCAGTTTATAACTACCTCAAAAAACGAGCTAAAGGTGACTGAAATGTCGCAGGAGAATATAATTGGCTCGCTTGAGAATATGCCAATATCTATAACTTCACTCAATATGTCAGCGAAACAAAACGTCCGACTTGATAAAGAACCACACCTCCAACCAAAGCTCCCAGACGCAGGCGCTGAGCTAGAAGAAGAATCAATAGAGAAAAGCGAGAAATTTTCCATTCATCACAATAAAACAGACAAGAATTTCACCAATAATAGCTCTACAGCGATTTCAAAAAAGGCGACCAAAGATCTCATGGTGCCTTTGAAGGTTGCTACAGACTATATCAAAAAGGTACGAATGTTGTGTCTTGTTTTTCTCATCAATTCAATTCCTTTTATCTTTTCATTGATTGGATTCTAATGAGTTTCACTAGCAGATTGAGAACGCGAAAGAGAATGATATCATTACTTTGCCAGGAAGTCTAATCCAGATTCCCGCCTTGCACATCACCTCAAGTATCATGATCAAAGGCTCACCAGGGACTATCTTGGAAATCACAGCGGGTCCTATCGTGATTGATATAATCACGAGCTCGAGTACCGAGCCTCGAGTCAGTTTTTGCGAATGTACAATCAATTTCAACCCATCGAACCGCAAGGATTCAAGTGTCCATCATTTCGGAGCCTCTCCTCTCCTACGTAAGACAGTTGTAATCGACGATATAACCTAAATATTTTGCTCTATAAAGGAGACCCCATGAAAAAAACCATCGAATATCCTGCTGAAATACGCACTGCTCAGGATGACAACAGGAGTTATCATATCTCAGAATTCACAAGCAAGCTCGACCACTCCTTGCAATTACCTCTTTTCTTAGTGAAATCTAATGCAATTCTTGAAGTTCGTGACTGTCAAATCAGATCAATCAAAGAGAAAAACCTTAGTATTAGCGAGTCTAAACTTCCGAGCGAGATCCAAGACATCTGCTTTCTTGTCCAAGGCTCTTCGGAATCTTCAAAGCGCCATGCGGCATTACGATTAAAAAGCTGCACCTTGACCAATTTCCACACATTTATCAGATCAGACTCGTTCAATTCGCTCCATGTTCAAAAATCATACTTCTCAGTCTGCCGAGGACACGCTATCGCACTTGCCGACCCCCGTTCGGTAACCATATCCGATTGCGTGTTTGACAGAGCCGCGAAGTCAGCAATTAATATGAAATTCTCTCGTGAGATATATGAGGGACTGACCCGCCGAATTAAAATAGGAGATAACCAAATTCTGAATAGTGAAGGATATGCGATTTCGTTATTCAGTGAAAACCTCAACTACCATGATCTGGCGATCTTAATCTTCAAAAATATTATAATGAACAGTCAAAAGGAGGCAGTTGCTCTCAAATTTCTGAATATTTCTGAGCTGCAGATATATCAAAACGAGATTCAATCGACTAGCAGAAATGGAATCTATATTCACAACGTAATCAACTCGATGAGCAACCAGCAGTGCATAATTCAAGAAAATAAAATAACAAAGTCAGGGATTGGTGGGATCGTTATCAAAGATAGCTCCTGTCTTCTGGAGTCAAACGAGATCAGTGAGAACACTCAGTATGGAGTGTATTTTTCATCAAGTGATACTGTGACCCCAGAAGAGGAGCAGTTTTATCAAAAAAACCCCGTAAAGCTGTTTGTCAATAAATGTCGTATTGCGAAAAACGCTGGTACGGGAATCAATGTATCTGGGATGCTTAAAGGACCTATCATATTGAGTTCTTCGGCCGTGAATGAGAATCTCAATGGAATTATTATAAACGAAATCGAAAACCCTAATAAACGCGCTTCAATGATGGAAGAGACGAAAAAGTCCGAGGGTACCAAGACAGCCCAGAAGGACGTGGGCAGACGGGTTGAGAGCATCTTGTTTGAAAAATCAGAGATTTCGAGGAACTCTGCAAATGGCATCTTGGTCCACAGGCTATTCAACGATCTATTTATCAACCAGAGCGTGATCGTTGGGAATCAGCTCAATGCCATTTGGGTAGTCAACGCGTCTGAGACGCACCTTCTGAAGCTAATGGATGCTCAGAGTGGGAAACTGAAAGAGCATGTCCAAGGGAACATTGGAGGACCTTGGGGGAAGCTCAGTGAAGAGAAGCTAAAGATGGAAGATAGCAAAAATTCTAATTGTGTGATATTCTAATATATGTGAGGAAATTCTATGAAACCTTTTTATTCTTTGGATTTTTGATGCTTTCTTTTCTCTCGGCTGTAACTTACTTCGTGATAGCTTGAAAAGTTAGATTAATCTAGATACATTTGATAAGATATTTTACATTTTCTATTCTTTTATTCTCAGAAATTTTTCTCTTTTGTAGAGCAAAACACACTCATTTATACAATAACTTCAGCAATAAACACGTAGAATACCCCAAAGCTAAATGAGGATAAGATCTAATCTAAATCTGTTTGTCTCATGATTTACAAATACTTTTTAAGAATGCTATAGCCAGGCTTCGACTCGCTTTGGTTAACTGCGTGCTTGACACCTTGCAACACTCGAACCATCTATATTGTTATTATTAGTTTATGGTAGAGAGAACGCTAATTACCTCGTCTTTAAAATCAGTGAATTCAATGAAAGCGATAATGATAAATATCGCCTTAGTATTGATCAAAACAGCTGATTCTTTAACAATCAGATCAAATAGGGACTGGAGATTCTGCTGATAGAACGCCTTTGCGTCTTCAGGACACGTGCTGTAGTCGATCACGAATGATTTCACTAACCGATGAGCAACCGGGTGAGTGATAAGAGCCTCGTTTTCTTTTCCTGCCTTGGAGCAAGTATCATAATCGCTAATCACTTCGTTGATGATGGTTTCAACGAATGGGAAATTCTGTTCGTAGTTGCCAGTGGTGACTTCTTTCATCACGAGGTAAACAAGTTTGCTCAAATTTGGATGCTTGAGGTTCTCGTTCAAATTATTTGAGAGGTATTTAACAAGATCTTCTTGTATGTAAGCAATGAGCTCCTCGCGTCTTTTTTGATCGTCTTTTTTGCTATCGATTGAAATAAATTAACGTTACAAGCATTGGACATACCTGGTAGTATGAGTGTCCTTAATCTCGATATACTTTTCAAGGTAATCGGTCTTTGTGTCGTAGAGACCAAGGAAGAGCTCGTGGTTGTGACCGTGTTGCATGATCTGGTCCATATTCTTTTTCAGAACCTACGATTTTATCGTGTAAGCGCAGGCAAAAATGATAGAATTTACGCTAATGACGGTTTTATCAACCATAACGGTGTCATCAATAGATTTGAATATTTTTATCACTGTGAGGAACGCAAACGAATCTGCCTCGAGGAGTTGCTCCAAAATCGGAGTTTTGATGTTTTTCAGCAGCGTTCTTTTCATCTTAGCGTCCCAGTAATTCAGGCACTGGCACACAAGAGTCGCGCCAGCTCTTTTATTGCAGATATCGCCTGCAATAGGAGCGATAGCCTCAAGGATCTTGTTTCTTTCAGTATCGATCAGAATCCTATAAAAGAAGGGTAAAATCATGACCTAACAAGTGAGGGTACTTCAAAGCATGTGCTAAGATGAGCTGACTCGCACTAAATCTAAAAATCTGTCTTTCGGTGATCTTCATCGCTGCGTTTTCGAGTCGCTCGTGAGTTGTGGCGTCATCTTCGTCAATCGTAACTAACTTCTTCAAGGCTTCTTCAACTTTCTTCTTGTTATGGGCCTTGGCGGTGTATCTATCAACTACCTTAGCAGACTCCTATTCTAGATTCAGCAACTTGTTTTAAAAACAAAGAAAATTTACAAATTGAGTGACAAGGGCCTCGAAATGCTTCGCGATGTGCGAGATGGTCTGGTTTAACTGGTTCTTGTCGAGGAATTTCAAGAACTTAATCGCAAGGAAATGTCCATATTTTGATTTGAGAAGATCCAAAAAGTTTTCGGAGTGCATGAATGGTTCAATGATTCGTTTTCGGTGGCTGTCTGACCCGTGCTTGAGGCAGCCTTGAAGAATTCTGCACCCATCGTGCTTGTGGACGATCTAATTGCAGATATATTAATTAAATATCCCTGAATTGCAGTGTACTTTCAACATGACTGGCTCAACAATCTTCATAATTTGGTTTACAATGTCTTCCTTGCTCTGTCCTTCAGCTTCTTTCTTAAACATCAACTGGTTGTACAACTTGTTCACTGCCTTAAAATCCAAAAATGACTTCTTGGCTTCACCGGTCTTTTCTGGCTTTGTGCCCTGAACTGGTATCTTTTTTTCTTTTCCTTCGGGTTTCTTTTGCTTCTTGTAGTTGTTGTTGCCGTAGGTGTCAGCTTCGTCGTTGGCACCTGCGAGTTCTCGCATTTTCTGTGATTGTATCTTCTTTGCTTTCATTTCCAATAAAATTTATTATTTTGACTCTTTTGCTGTTTCGCACTTAATCAAGCAAGGAATTCAATTGCTTTATCGGTTTAACTTTAAACACAGAAAAGAAACACATTTTCATAGACAATTTTTCGCAACAGTTAATAGAAAACAAGTATTATCTAACGAGAAATACGCTAAGATGCATAATGCATTTGAGTAATATACGCTCTTTGAGGTTTTGTCCGAAATAGATTATGTCTGGACGATAAGATTGGTCGAGGTACCCTTGGGCTTTGGGTCGTAGTATTGTTGTGTTGTTTACTGTTTGATCGACTAGAAACGTCTGAGAAGAAATTTCCTTGAGGAAAAACTGAAAGAGGCTGGCTATAGGTCGGAGAAGTAGGAGTCTGGATAAAATAATAAGGTTTCATACAGTTCACCGAGAGTTGCAACGAGCCTGTATTCTTCATCCATGGGGCGCCCAGTTCTAAATCGGCAAGTTCTTGTTTAGTGGTCTGAGAATAATCTGTGAGCCGTGTAGTTCTCATTTGCATGGTAATTGGACGCGAGAATGAACTCTTTCTATTGATGTGGTTCTCGACTACCTCGTCTCCTTTCTCGCCGATTATGAACTCACCACTCAGCGAGAGTCTTGGTGAGAAACCTTCTATAGTAGCTGTTTTTCCACTGATAGAAACTCCTCTCACATTGATTTGGTTTTCGGAAGGCGAACTTGCTCTTGCGAGAAATGCCTCGCTGAAAGTTGAAGCGGTTTGGACTCTGGGAGATCCATAGGAGGTGCACGCTCTAGTCCTAACTTCAGGTTTGTGAACTCCTTCGCTATCCTTACGGTGAAGAGGTAGGTCTGTTGCGTTGGTTTTCAATATATCTCGTAACTTTTTGTCATGAGGCTTACTCTCTTGTAGCTTCGTTGCATGACGTTTGTGCGTTTTATTAGCGGCTGGAAACCATCTCTCTGATGCCCTGTTCTCTCGATGAGCATTTGCGAATTCGAGGTTCCTGTCAACCATATCCGACACTGTAATTTTCGTGTTCTTGGACGCAAGCGTAAATTTTCCAAATTCTTCTTGCAGCAAACTCGTCCCGCGGATAGCTTTCTGCCGGCTCGAAGCGTCTATACTATTGATTCTGAAAGAAGCGCTGCCCTTTGTATCAAGAATTAGGCTTTGCTTAGCTTTCGGTGAGCTAGCTACCGAAGTATCCATACTTTGAACCTGGAAAATATTGCCTGGATCACTAGAAAGTCTTTGCAGCGGAGGAGCAGTAGATTTTATCATAAAGTTGTTAGTGGGAGACGAAACTGTATGCATTGGAGAATTTAATATTTCGTTGCTTGGAGAAGCGTCACCCCTAGCAGGACTAAGCGTTTTTTTCTGGGCATCGACAAGCGCTTTTATATTGGATGGGGTTGCTTGCTGTTCCAAGTCGTAAATGATCTCATTTCGGAATCTAAAAGACCCAGATTTTCTGCCTTCAAACATATCTCGAAACTTTTGGGCGACTTGAGAATCGATTTTTTTCAGTTGCTCCATCCGCTCTTTCCGATAGGTTTCCTTTGCACGGTGCTGCTCAAGGACTTTCTCTCTAAAATCGTAATGTCTCAACTTCAATCTGCCAAATTCCTAACAATTCAATGGATTAGTATATTAGTCAGCTTTGAGGAGAGTTACCTCAGCTGTGGTCCAATACACAACACAATGCTGCGACGCGATCGCGGTAGCTGTTCTAGGGACGTTATCAAGGACTTCGCTCTCTCCAAACATTGACCCAGGACTGATATTCGACAACTAATACCAATTAAAATCAAATAACTATTCATAGTATTTGAACTAATACCTTGATCTGTTTCTGAGGGAGCTTATTATGCTTGCTATTAGCATTAAGATTTTCAGTTGACGATGGAACGAGAATATTCCCTTGAGTATCTATCTTTATTTTTGCTTTCTCCCCATGAGTGCAGACCAACTGATAAAACTCTCAGCTATCTTTATAATAAGAGATGATTTACTTGAACCTCGCCTTCTTGGAGTAGAAAAACTTCATTTGCTGGTTCTCCTTCCGAGTAAAACACCTGACCAAAATCATAGCTCCGCTCCTTAAAGACATAGGCAAATCTGCTGACTCGCTCTTTGTCACAGTTGCTAAAAAAATCTTCAAAAAACTTCGTCTTATGACTCATCACGCGGATCGCCTCCTCGAAAATTGCCTTGTAAGTTTGCTTTGTCAAAGACACCACATGAACGTCCTCAGCCGCGATAACTGATGCTGTCCGTGGCTCGTCAGTTGAGAGCGCCACCTCTCCGAAATGGTTCCCTGGACCCATATTACGCACTTTTTTCACGCACAGAACGCCATTTTGAATATAGAGATTTTTGCGCTCCTCGAATTTGGAAAATAATTCAAACAGCTCATTTTTAGTTTGAATATGCTTAGAAAACGCGCCCAATTTCATCAGCACGCTGGTTCGATCTCTGAATACTTTCCCTGCGTAAGAGATCGCGTGCGTTGATTTATTGAGGGTTGAACCTCTCTTCTCGAGAGCCGGCTGGTTCATAAAACTCTTGCGGGATTTGTTAAATCCGCTATTTCTCGTACTGTCTCTTCTGACCAATTGGGGATCACTTTTGAGTTCTCCATGAGCGTTTGAGAGATTCGTTTGACTCCAAGGCAAAGAACCATCGTTTGCGTTATTATTAATCTCTTTTTCCAACTCTTCGAGCTCAGCATGCAAATCCTCAGCACTCTTGGGAATATAAATGTCCACCGAACCTTTCAATATTAGGTAAAATTTCCTTGCACTATCTCCGAAATGAAAGATCGCAGAGCCTTTCGGAAAGAATTCGTACTCCATTGTGTCCGCACAATTACTTATAAACACTTCGAGAGTGCCAGGCGATGCGTGCGTTGTTAGGTATGAAACTTTGCTCAACGCTTCTCTTAGGATTGCATGATCCTCGCTAGTTCGTTGCTCTTTCGGCTTTTCAAAGGACTTGACAGCGTTCTATGTATATAATTTTTATTCTCTTTCAAAAGGCAAAGGTGGTACGTTGAATAATTGGATTTTATCTAGAGCCTCATTGAGATTATTAGTAGGACTACTCGGTTTTTTCAGCTGTTGCTTACGACGGTGAGATGGGGATGTTGGCAGCGGTTCCATAAGCGTGGGTCTTTAAAATTAATTTATTTTCTTAGTAAAACTTCAATAATTCGTGCCTGGAGAGCTTCATTTAAAATATTATTACGATACACCGCAACTATCTAAGCGAAAACTAACACAATATGAAATGCCTCAAATGCACCAACAATAGCAAATAATCCTTATCAATTCATCGAATTGTTCCCCATTTCAGCTAGCTCTGCATTGAAATTAATACGTCCGCTTGCGCTGCTATCTGTAGTGGATGCCTCTATATCAAATCTTTCGAATTGAATCTATAATTATTATTGCAAATATCAGCTTTCTGGATGTCGCTGGTGGATTTTTACCCATGATGTTGAACATTTTTTATGGAAACTCATACTCCAACCTCTATCATGAAGCTTTTCTTTATTTATTCTCGTGATCTCGTTGACTATAGCTTCTTCAGATTCTCTTATGCAGATACTAGACGAATAAGGGTCGTTGTAAAGGAATCAGTTACTTTGGAAGGCATAGAGATAGGCCTAAAGTACAAGGACAGCAGCAATAGCCAAGGAGTAAGGAAAATAAACAAGGCCAGTAAGTCAGAGCGTAATCATTGATCTCGGCCATGATTTCTTTAAATTCTTGTTCGCTGATGGATCCGCGTAGTCCTTCTGGATAATCTTCTGAATAAGAAGAAGACACTCCTGTTACGAAGGTTTTGCCTGAATTATGGGGTGAGCGGTTCAGAAGAAATTGATTGGAAGAGACCTACAGGGGGAATGGTGATCTTGGATTTAGTAGATTTCGGCACGAACTTGTTGAAGAAGCAATCCATGGAGTTCGAAACTCTGCTTGAAGTGAAATAAAAATTAAAAGTATTACTGTAGAACCGGATTTAATCGCTGATAACATTTTCGTGTTAGAAGTGAGAAATTTAAACCATGTCTAGATCTCTTGTGATAGGTTGAAAACATAACTTGTTGGTGTCACAATCGCTAAAGACTCTTTGAAACAGAGCTGCATATGCAGCCATTATACGCTTTCATGGGTAGTCCATTTTTGTATTTATTTTGGATGAGATTTGTTCGGGCAAGTGTATATAAAAAGGATAAGTTTGGTCTTTGTAAGTTATTACCTAAAGGTGGAAATGAATGTAGGAGACAATTCATAAAAATATATCTCTGGATTTTCCTTGTTTCGAGTATTCTAAAGTAAAGTAATGACTATTGTAGAGCAATAAGACTGCTTTTCTTCCAACACTGTTGAATGTGTTGTGTTAACTATTGATATCAAATAAAAGCAGTAGAGAGAAAATCAGGTTGAATAAACCTGCTTTCTGGTCTACTGTCAATATTGAATTCTTGAAATTTTCTGTGAAGTCCTACGCTAGACAGACCTTATAGCCAGGCAATAGCAATCCAAATTAGCTTTTTCTTCTAGTCCGAACATCAAACATTTCTAGCAAATCACCGCATTCGAAAGACACATGTTTCACAGTCATTCACTTGAATCGCAAATTCTTACAGTGGCATCGATTTTAATCTCCGTTTCATCGCAATTTTCTAAAACAGTGGCTGCTTTTGCACTTTACACACTGGAGAAGCATAGTCAGAATTTAAAATAGGCTAACATAAAATGGACTTTCAGTATTTCTATTATAATAGCCTTCATATCCAGAATTTAAGCGCGAAATTAACAGATCATTATAAATTCAATATAAATCTCACATTTCTCATGGAAAATTTAATTTTCACCCTTGAAGGCACAAACCGCTCAAGTTTCCGAGGACCCAATGCTAACAGCTCACACAACGGAGGCCATGACATCAGAGTTATAAAGAGTTCATTTCAGAAATACATCCGAAGAGGCAATTTCCCGAAAGCGCTGTATTGGACGATGCAAATGTTTCTGATGAACGCTAAATTCGCTCGGACGAACATGATCAACCGTCTAACAGTCATCGTCACAGAAGACGTCTCTCCCTCCGAATGGTGGCTAGTACTTAAATCTGATTTCCTTCTCCACAAAATCAAAAAATATCCGCTTGAATATTTCAAGAAAGCTGACATTAAGGAGATTGTACAACTGCTTTATTACCTCTGTCAAGCTAAAAAGAGCAGAATCAATAGTCATTTGAATAGATTTTATGCTGTAGAAAGCCGAAAGAAGCCATATCCAGAGAGATTTCCATCTGAAAAAGAGACTCTTGAATCTTATATCGGAAAAAAAGAGCTAGCTGAAGAAAGATGCAAGGCGTTTTCGTTTGTTATGCGAATGACTGAAGAGAAGCTTAAAGCATACCTTGAAAAATTTACGACAAAGAACCAGAAACTTAAGGAATGCATCTACGTGCTAATCGATAGGTATAAGACACTGAAACACAAGGAACGGCCTCGTTACTTGCACCACGCTTTTCTTCTGATCTTGTTTGAAGATTTGCTCGATTGGAAGTTCAAGCCGCAAGAACCGGAAGAGGGATATCTTGCTGGTGAGTTAAAGAAGGTACAGGAGTGGATTAATAAGGATGAGAAAATCGTACCAGATGACTATTGTCTCGATATCCATACGAAGAGGAAAAAGAAAACGTTTGATGATATTCACGAATTCAGAAATAGTGGAGCACACGTTGAGAATCCTTGCGAGCTGTTGACGTTCAAGTTCTTTAAGGAGTTTTATGAACAGGAACAAGAGGTTGGAAAGGGCAAAACTAAAGAGAAGAAAGGTAAGAAAGGAAAAGAGGAGAGTGACGGTGAAGGCGAGGAGGAGGATGAGGATGATGTTGAAGTAAAGGGCAAGAAGAAAAAAGTGAAGAGAGAGAAAACGAAGAAGAAGGAAGAGCCTGTTTCAGAGAAAGCTGATGATGTTGATAATGAAGGGAAAATGGTATTTGAAAAAGAGAACGAGCAAGAAGAGGAAGAGCCCGTGAAGAAATCGGAGAAAAAGTCAGAGAAGAAGAAGGTCACTAGAAAGGGGAAAAGCGAGGCAATTGATCGGTCTTTGAGCGAAAAAATTTTGAAAAATGTGTATAAGCTAGAGGAGGCAGAAATTGCTGACTTTGAGAAATTACCATCGGCGCAACTATTGACAGGAAAGCACAAAAAGAGAGTAAAAGTGAAATCAGATGCCGTGCTTAAAGGTCCTTATCGCTCTGATGAAGAGAAATTGCTAAAAAACATCACCTACACCCGTCTGCTGGACGATTTAGAGAACGATCTACAGCTCTCGAAAGAAATGCGATCGGCTTTGCCGATCAAAAGGTTGCTAAAAGCAAAGAACGGCGCTGAAGGGGATATTTATATAGAGTTTGATAACGTAGGGGACCATTCAAAAATGAAAGTTAGTAAGAAATCATCGAAAATTCAGCCCGAGCACGAAGTTTGTGAGCGAGACTCTTTTGTAAATCGGGTCTCCGAGATCATCGGTAGCTGCTCGATGCCAATAAAGAAGGCTTCAATCTGCCATTTATATTTAAGAAGAGTACTTAATGTTGGAGATTCGGGCTTCCACAACATCCTCAAGATTGAAGACCCGAAAAAGTTCGGCGGTCAATTGGTCGCGGGCATAGATCTTGAGGAGAATAAGTTGGAAAATGGTTCCGAGTTCTCATTTGCAAATATGGTTTCGACCTTAGATAAATGCTCGTATTTTGAGTCAAACCAAAAGGTATCGGAGCAAAGATCGAATGATGAGAAGTCAGGCGATCGCAGTAAATTAGATTGGGTAAAACTCGATCAATATTTGAATTGGGATTTGAGTTATGTGGATATCTTTTCAAGACCGCCAGCGAAAGAACTGATGAAATTACAGCCGGTCTTTGAAGAGGTGAAAACTTTGGTAGAAACGCAAAAGAAGAAATTGCTATATTAAAACTATCAGAGGAATAATTAATCAAAAATGAATAACATGAAAAATCTTTTTATGATTCTAATATTTGAGTATACAGATGGTATTGAGAGGGCTATGGGTTGTCTACTGTCTGCCTTATGTATTGATTATTTGAATATTAAGTTGTTTATTTAATCAATCAAAAAATAGCATTATTTTCTGAGAAATTTGGTGTCGATGAGTGGTATTGTTTCTTTTGATTTAGATTACATAAGCGAGATAGAATTAAATATAATTTAAAGTACCGGTTTCGTGCGCGAATAACTAATGGAAATTCAAACAACTGATGACCTAGACAACTTTGCAGCCCCTCCCAAAAGTAAGACGACTACCTAAACTATATTTATAACGGCTCATTCGTTTTGCAGATATAAAAAGAACGACCAACCAGTCGGATTTCTCAAACTCTTTTGGATATCCAAAGCTCCCAAGGACTTTCAAAAGTCTAAAGACTCCTGCCGGGTACTTTTGCATTTCATATTGAAAAAATTAAAGTGCAATCAAGTTTAAAAGAAAGGAAAACTAAAGAGAGGGGCATACAGCTTCCGACTCAGCAGAATCGATTGATTTATCGAGAAAACATCGGCAATTTTCGAACAAAAATACATCTACCGCCACCAAAGAACGACGATACACAACTACCACTACCCAATTTCGGCCAGGTTTTGTTTTACGTTTTGAATTTGCGTTAATCGTTCGTGTATTGCAATTGACAGAGATACTACTCGGCAAGGTCTACTGACGGAAGGAGGCGAAGGGACCCGAACAAATCATTTGAAATTGCAACCGCCCTCAGTTTTTTCAGTTCTAACGTGCAGAAATACGAGCCTTTAAAAACTGTTGAGATCAAACAGCCAACGAAATCGAGAGAAAATACTGGAGCTTACCACGATGATGTCTCCTCCAATAATAACGGTATGCAGTTGCAAGCGCAAATATGACTAATTAATCGATTGGTACAGCTGGGGAGAATGCGTTTTTAACAGGAGTGTTGATCGAGGGGAAACTCAACAATGAGAACGAGGACAATGATGAGTCGAAATTTGAAGTTGAAGGGAAGTCTGAATTGGGCAATGTGATTGGAGTTTCAGCTTTCGATGAAGATCTCAATAGAAGCACGCAGCAAAAGGAGAGAGTAACTTAATGACAAATCTCGCGCTGATTTATAGAAAAGCTTTCTTCCTGAGTGTGTACGCGTGAAAAATCCTAACAAGAGTATGGATTCAGCAGTAGAAAGAATGAGATTTAAAAGTTCAGAGGTAAGAATTGGTCACGCGAAGAAGAGAACTAAAGACATTTCAAGGAAAATTATAAACATATGACGTCGAAAAAACCGAAGATATACATTTCGGCCAAAGCGAACACAGTGCAGCAATACGGCAGACCGGATGATCAAACCGAGCATTTGTTTCGAGTTTTTTACAAAGAGGGAACCCCAACAGTCATCTATCCGATGGTAATACACATCTCGATGGTTTGCTGAAAATATATTAACATTTCCTTTTTAGCACCCTCAATTTAAAGCAAGAAGGACGCTTAAGAGACAGGCGTATGAGGCGTACTTGGTAATTAACTATTTGAAAATGCAACAGTAAATCATGATTGAACAGGTTGACTATAACCCCCAAGCTCTGTCTGCGATCAATGAAGACGCGTATAACGCTTTTTATAAAAGCGAAGAAAAGGAGAAGGATGATATTTAAAGTCTTCATCCATTAAAAATATTATTTAAAAACCCAAAAAGCGTTCTACAAACTCCAATACGAAGCGATATTTTGTGATTATATTCAACCACTTTGATTTATTGTACTTAGCTTCTTTCTTTTGTCGATACATATGCTATGTGCTTAGACATAATTTTTGAGTGGTAGTAAATAAATGGTCATTGATTTTAACCACTGTAACATCTTCATCCTTATTAATGGAATTTCATCCATGACTCTTGCTGAGATGTTCGGAACATCTCTTATTGAACTGCTGTTTTGAATGCAAATTGAGAATGCAGAAAATATATTCAAATGCAAGATTCTTCCACTCGAAATAAAATTGGCTCTGTTAAATAAAAACACCAAAGATGCTAAAAAATCTTGTCAAGTTGGTCAATTTGCCTCGCAACGGCCCCAAACTATTTTTATCAGCCCCTGCTTACTCTTTCGCCACACAAGTCGCTCCTCCGTCTCTGACTGGCTACGCTGAATTACAGCAAATCGCAAAGCTTCTTGGAACAGTCGTAAGTAATCACGCAATTTTCAGCATTCTTCATCGCCCCTAGTACTACAAACATAACGACGAAGTCGAATACAGTGGTGATCTGAAACTCATCGATGCAAACAACCAGTTGATCGGTGTGTACAGCCTCACTGAAGCAAGGTGACTCACCTTCATTTCTAAAATTCTCACAATTTGCTCCCTTTCCAGGAGAATCTGCAATCAGAAAGGCCTGGACCTCGTGATGATCAATCCAAACGTCAAGCCAGCTATTTGCAAAGCCTTAAAATATCGTGACGAGCTCTACAACAGATTCGTTAAGGATGTTATCAGCAAGGACATGACCTATGGTGAGTTCTTTCTCTCTGCGCTGTGGACATTCAATTCTGTTACTAGAGAGCAAAGCAAAGGCTAAGTCTGTTAAGAAAACAATCAAACTGGGAGCTAAGATGACTATCTCAGATCTCAGAAACAAGATGAGAGCCGCCTCAGAGCTTGCGAAAAAAACTGATATCATCAGAATCACCATGCCTGTGACCGAAGAAACCGCTGATGCTGGTCGCAATGTGATAATGACGGTAATATTGTTTCTTTGTGCGCGTCTCATTGCGATAGTTCGCCGATATGTCTAAAGAATTTTTAAGATCAAGCGGAGGTACGAATTTGAGTTTGTCAGGCAATTTTTACAATTTTTGTAATAGAGATTCAGCTGGTCGAAGTGCCAAAAGACGAAGATGAAGAGATCAAGGAAGACGAGGAAGTTATGAAACTTAGACTCAATCAAGAGTTCAAAGTTCTCAAAGTATTTGGTCAAGCAGAAACTAGTAATTGCTCCTTATTGTATGGGTTTTATTGTAACAATAATTGCGCGTGCAGAGTCAGAAAAGGTCATCACGGAACATGAGCTCAAAGCGATTATTCAACGATTCTTGAGCAAGGATGTGAGGTAATCAATTAATTTACATCCCCGCTTGAAAGATCTGACCACGTTCATAGATCCAAAGGCCGTCGAGAGAATATCTTAGGCATGATGGGAGAGTAATTCAACGCCCTTTGAGTTGGTGTGTTAATAGCATATTCATTATGATAGTGCCAAAGTTGACACTGCTGAAGACGTTGAGGTCGAGGACGCCAAAGGAAAAAGCTTGTTGGATGCTGATTTGGGCAAAAGCGACACGGTAGCGCGCGCGAAGCAAAAGCGTGTCATTGAGGGTATTGCTGAAGACTCGGAGCCAAAATTCGATTATATGTCTCCTGAGGCACAGAAAGAGATGCGAGAAAAACTGGAAAATCTTGCAAAGAGTAAATGAAGCCATGTGAATGCCTTTGTGGTAATCTGTTACTGCTAGTGATGAGTCAGCGAGGACAGCTAACACAAGCCGTTGAAGAGCTTCGAGAGAAATTCGGAGGATCCGAGGAAGAATTGATCGCTTATCATATGTCGATTATCGAAGACAGACTCACATACTATCAGAAATTTTCAAAGGTTCTCAAATTGCTCACCAAGAAGAAACGCCCACCAGTTTTTTAGTTCTGCCTCACCGTAAACGAGGAGAGGAAACAGCTTTTAGTTGAAAAAAGTGATATGGTTTTGTTGGAAATGTTCATATACATAAAACGAAACTCATCAATGAATTTTTGTTTCAAGGTCAATTGAGCTTGCAAAGAAAATCTTTAAAAAAACACATTTTTTCTCTGAGAAGTTATCTAAATGCTAATGATTTAAAACGCTGCTGGAGTAGACTTGCAAGTCTCATCATAGCTAAGTCAATGAAGCAATTCTCTTTGAAATAATCTGAAAAAGGACTGTTAGAAAACTGAATATAACTAGTATTTTGGAAGTGGTTACGAATTAAATTCAAATTGAATTTTGTTAGCTGTTATTGATAAATTCGCACAAAAATCCTAAATGCTCTTTAATTTGTTTGAAAATACGATGCCGTCTAAATCCAAGAAATCTAAGGAAGATAGAGAAGACAGCGAGTATAAGAAAGAGAAAAAACATAAAGCGGATAAGCCATCCTCTTCAAAGAAGATCAAGAAAGAAAAACATTCAAAAAACGGTGAGTCTGAAAAACACTCGAAGAAAGACTCCAAGAAAAAAGGAATGAAAATCAAGAAAAAAGATAAGCCCTACACGCCTGAGCAGTTTGCGAAGTTTAAGATGATAATGAGAGAAATTGACAGCAAAAAGTGTACTGTGGAGGACTTGAAGGAAATACTGCGGAAAAATGACCAAAAGATAACCGGAAGCCGCATGGAGTTGATGGAAAGAGTCGCGGATGGAGAGTTACTTGGTAAAATTCCTCGCTGTCCAAAGTGCTCGGGAGGGAGGCTTCGGTTTGACCCGGAGATAGGACTTTATAAATGTCCTGGATACTACGACGAGAGGAATTTCATACATTGTCATGCGACTTTCGACATAGACTCTTTGGAACGAGAGCCGTGGGTGGAATAATTAAGTGTGGAGATTTAGACCAGAACTATATACTTGTTGTTGTGTATGGATAAATATATCTGCAGAGGTGCAGTTGAGTGAGACTCTATCAAGATATCAGATAAAGTATGGTTCATATGTTATAATTGCAGTTGAAGAATGAAAATACATTGTTATTAGTCGTTTCATATCTATATATCTAAGATAGGCAAACAAAAAACCTACAATTAACTCAGAGTGCCGGAATTACTCACTTGGGCAGCTCATCTCAAAAGGACATTCACGCATACTTCTCCTAATCTAACTGGAATGGTATTGTCCACCAAATTTTTCCAGTCTAACAAATAAACGACTTATCATAACAAATTTTTATTTTATTCAGCTGAAACACTTCGCGTTAAAACAAACGATTAATTGTAAGCTGCATCTGAAAAAATTCCTTCTTTCTTGCACTTTCACCTATCAAACAACAAAACAAAAAGTCCAATCTCCAAATTTGAGCAGTTCACAAGAAGCAATGATCGAAACGACTGAATCTACAGCAAGCGTCTCGGAATCCCAGACTCAAGCGAAAAAGCTAAACTTAAAAGCTCTCATTAACAACCCAACCCGTTACGCCGTCCAGAAATCACCTTTAGTAACAGAAAATTCCTACCAGCATAGGTATACGGCTATGCCACAAACGTCAGATCGGGAAACCCAGCAAGTGAAAAGCCTGAAAATCAATTCTATCTACCAAAACCTCCCTTCAGCTCGCGAAGAAACCCATCAATTCTCCACACGAACCAAGGATTACCCACAATCAGCTCGAACTCATACTGGACAACAGAATGCAGAGTCTTTGAACTCATTATCAGCTCCTTTTGCGATTAACATTTCAAAAAAGAACCTTGATAAGCTGCCTCCTCAGATGCTAAGAGGCGGCTTGAGCAGTTTAGTTTTCCTTGATATTTCCTCAAATAAATTCACAGCGCTTCCCGAAGAGATTTTGCAATTGGCTAATCTGAAAACCCTCAAACTCGACCATAATTTCCTCACGAAACTTCCCATGGACATTTCAAGGCTTACTTGCTTGGAAAATTTATCTGTGTCGAATAATCTACTCACGGCCTTACCAAAAAGCATCGCTGAACTAAAGAACACATTGACCGTGCTAAATGTAGGGAAAAATAAAATCGAAAGCCTCCCAAACGAAATAGGCGAACTTCAGTTCCTAAGAGCGCTTTGGATCAATAACAACTCGTTCTCAGCAATACCAAACACTCTCGACCTGATGGTCTCGCTGAGAGAATTTGCTTTGGAGTGGTTTAAGTACACGAATCCGCCAATGGCTAGCGTACAAAATGATAAGTCTCGCATTGTGATAGAACAGCTCTTTAGATTATGTCGGGACGTTCGCCTAGAGGATGTAAATCAGCAGATCTCGTTCACCAGGTTCATAGAGCATTTCTCGATGACAGACGGCCCTTCTCTTATTTACGCAAAGGATTCACATAACCGAAATCTGCTGCATATCGCTGCTTTGGAAGAAGAGGTCGGGATAGTGAAGCATTTACTGAAGGACGCTCCTGAACTCGCGAACGAGCTTGACCAAGACCAGCAGACGCCACTATCATTAGCGATAAGAGAAGACAGTTTCTCAATCGCGAAAGCGATTATAAATAACGGCGGAGATCCAAACATCGGAGGAGGCGCTTTTGGTTCGTCTCTGCACCTTGCGATTACAAAGTTAAATATCGAATTGGTCAAAGACCTGCTAAAACACAGCGCGCGACCGAATGAAGTTGATATTGAAGGAAATACTCCATTGCATTTGCTGTTTAGTATCTTTTCAAAAAACGTGCAAGTGTCCACGATACTCGCTCAAACGCTGCTGGCTCATGGCGCGGATCCCAATGCACAAAATAACGATTCATGGGCACCTATGCATCTCACCGTCAGAAGAGGCCATATAGAAGGATTGCGATGGATGCTGAAATATAACGACAGCAACCCAGAAATAAAATTTCTTGTTGACGCAAAAGGCGGGGCTGACCAATGGACGCCATTGCATTTAGCTGTGAACCTCGGACATTACGAGATGGTTAGTATGCTGATTGACCATGGTGCTGATCTTAGTGTGCGCACTAAAACCGGGAAAAGCGTGAGAGGAGTCTGCATGGGGAATTTCTTTATGACGAAATTGCTTATGAAAGGCGAAAAAGACTGGCTAAAACAGCACATCTTCAAAGAACCAGAAGAAAATCATCATCATCTCCAGAAAAATCTCTTGAGAACAAACCAGATCGAGCCTGATAATGAAATTATGAGCTTGTCTATCATGAAAGGAAATTCGGAAGGCTCGAAAGGGCAACATGCAAAAGACAAAAAGAAAGCGAGTTTCTTCCGACCAGTCCAACGTTCTACCTCAGCTTTCAATGGCTTCAATGAAGGAATCAAATTTATCGAAAATAAAAGGCTAGCAGTCCCGAAAAACGACACTCGTGCATTAGAAGACAGCACCACCTGTGACGGCGATGAGCAGACCTCACGTGATTACGCGATGAAGGAAACCAGCTCTCGAGTCATTCCGAGGAGTCCAAACAACATTCAAAAGCTGCAAGTTGCTCAGTCCTATAGAAGCTACCTTAAAAATCAAGTCCCTACCCAAAATCTTCTAATAAAGAGCACACCAGATCTCATCTCGCAGGTTATGTCAAGCGGCATTAAAGTAAATCAACCGCTTATTACATTCAGTGCTCTGAATCCTCTGAGGGTAATTACTGAGAGCAAAGGCATCAAAACCGTACACCGGCACTCTCAGTCAATAAAATCACAAAAGCAGGTGCTTCAAGGAAAACCTCTTGACGATTCACCTCAGAAAGTGAATCCGTTGAAGATGGCGAACTACCCTGAAGCCAGCGGGTACATTCACAACTTCACCAGCTGTAATGAAGAAATCAAGAAATTTCAAAATAAAATATTAGATGAAGGACTCGAACTCTCGGAGAGACTTAAATACGTCTTTTATCTGAAAGTGTTGCATCTGAAAATCGAGCAGAGGATTCAAAAGCTGAACTCACAGTTCATGCCTTTGGAGCTGTTCATTATCAGCGAGTTTTTAGACGACGAAGTGAAAAGAGAGCGGTTTTTAAACGCGCATTATGCGACCAGCAATCAGATGGTTAACGACGTTGCGCCTCGAGCGCTGCTGTTTGCGTTCGAAAATCTGCGGGCTAGTAATTCGTTTTCCAACAATTTGCTAAAGAGCGAGCTCTGCTTGGCGTTTGCGCAGATCGCCTACCCTTCATCAAAGCATTTCATTGAACATATGATCAAGACAGCAAAGACAATTCCAAAAAATGTTAGGAAAGAAGCAGTCAGTGCGCTCCGTACGCTAGAGAATATCACCGTGCAAGAAACGTTGTCTTCACACCGCGAGAATAACCCGTGCTACACTGAGCCAAATGATGTAAAAAATATTCAGACACATCCGAAGGTGGTGGTGGCGCCGAAAAATCCTAAAAAAAGGGCAGAAAGCATGGATCAGACGTTTAAGTCGATGAAATCAACAAAAGCAAATACAATTGCTGAAGCGGAAAACCTCATGGAGACTGAGGGAAACCAAACGACGCCGAGGACGTTGATGGAGGCGCAGAATATGCAAACTTTCAATAACACTAGAAGTGGTGGAATAAATGGAAGAGTGGTGTTGTTCAGCAAGCTTCATAATCCAGGGCAAAATAGGTATGATCCGAACGAAGAGGATGCTTTAGGAGAGCGATTTGGCTTGGGAGTCAATAAAAACGGTTCGAAGCAGGCCGGACAAGTAATGGTGACTCATGATGAGGTGTTGGAGAACCAAAAGTCGTTGTCAGCCAACAGGCAAGAAATTCAAAAAAAGTTGGTGGGGAATTATAATATGGACGAAGGACACCCCAAGAAGACAAATCAAATTACGATAACACCCAAGAGCGCGAGGATGAACAACTATTTTTCATTGAAATATTGATACTTTTTTCAAAAATAGCACTAATGATCCAATTAAGGAACTGTTAAACTTCCATGTAGCTTTTGCTTTTCGTTTATTTTTTTATTTGTTTTGCAAGAGCTTTTCAATTTTAGCTTTTTATCTAAATGTTAGTTGATATTTTTTGGCACATATAAAGATTCACATCCTTTGAAGATGGGTGCAGCTTTTGCGTTCAGCGAATTAAAGAATTGTACATATCAAAAAAAGTGTCTTGATGTGGTTTGTATTGAAAATCATCCACAATGTTTCTTAAATCTCTAAGAACTTGACATTTCCAACTAGTATCACCATGCTCTTGAGGCGAACTAAGTGGGGTGCAACTTTTTTATTATTATTCAGGATTCAAATTAACTATTTCACAGACCAAAAGACAAGGATTGTCTTGAAAAATAAAGAGAGCTCACATTTTTTATGAGATCTTGGCTATCAGTGAAGGAACTAAATGTACTTATTTGTGAGTATTTCAGTTAATTCTCAAAAAAAAAACCCATGCACAATGATTCAGGAGTGATAAGCGTCTCTGTAAACTAACCAAGAACACCCATTGATCTTCCAATCAGGTCACGACCATTTATTTGCTACACTATTATCCCAATCATTATTTTTACTGAGTCCGTTGCAAAATTATTAAATTCATCTCAAAAGCCGAGAACCGAACACCTTTGTAAAACTTCTATACTGAATTTCAATATTCTATTGATTTTATTTCGAAACCTATCAATGAGCTCAGCAGGTTCAGACTACGAAAACGACTATGCCCCCAACTCTCATAACACATCCATCAGAAGCAAATCTCGGGTCGAAGGGAAAAAGATCAGAAACTTAAAGAACTCTCACGATTTTTATCAGAATGAACGAGAATTCGATGCTGAAAAATTGAATAAGGCTCATCAACAAGCCGAGAAAGAGCTTCGGCTAGGACATATCGAAGCCGCTCTCGAAAAATTCTATGCATGTATAGAGCAGTATTTCCAGGCCATCGGACAAGACCCAACTAACCCTGATTTCGCTGAATATTTTGTGCAAACTCTCAAATACTTGAATGAGAATGCCCTCCACATGCTAAAGGAGGATAAAATTGGCATATCTCTCAGGATCCTGGAAATGTGTAATGAGATCTCAAGCGGAAAAAGATACGGATCGTTCCCTAATGTCCAGAGTCTGACTTATAACCATATGGCATGTTGCTATCGCCGAATGGGTAAACTTGAAACAGCGTTAAAATATCTTGAGAAGGCATTACCTTATCAAACTGGCACACATGATCATGTTAATGCTGGGATAACACATATCAACCTCTGTGCGATATATTCTCAGATGGGAAAGTAAAATTGGTTGAAGGGTACTGATACTTACATTGTTTGATTTTTTTCAGCCATAAAAAAGCATTGAATAATGCAAAGCAGGCTGTAAATGACTGCGGATTTGACCTCCTCAAGTTTACTGAAGGGAACGGGCAGCAGATAAATCCAGCAGAGCATAGCAAAAAGGTAGAGATGCGCTTTGAATTGGTCATTATTAAATTGCTTTGTGATGTTTGCATTATAGGTCGCAATGCTCGGAATCTCTTATTATAACTTGGGCATTGAGGAGCGGTATTGCGGAAACCATGAAAATTCGAGAAATGCCTTTGCAAAAGCTTACGAACTGATCGAAAAGACATACGGAGCGGATGATCCCTTTGCAAAGAAGTTTTTAGAGGCATATAGTGAGATCCAGCCGGTATTAGAGATATTAGCATACGTGAATAACACTTCTTTTGTAAATGGATAGAAGCTTAATGGGCGAAGGCAATTGAGAGAGAGCACTATGAACACTATTACACACAAGGAAAATAAAGATAGAAGGCCTGTGTCTCTTCCAAGGAATTTTGGAGTCCAAAGGAGAATTACTCCTTTTCAGACCAAAGAGCAGATTTACGGACAACCACAGTCGGATAAAATCTTCCTCGATGCAAAAAACCGCCTGATGCTAATCCCAAATCAGAGAGCAATGTAACTATTGAAAATATGTTATAATTAATTGAAATGTAGTCCACAAAGCAACGATTCAACTACCATCAAAAGCACTCTTAATCAAACTATGCATATAGCGGATTCAGCAGATTTCAACGTCCAGTCGAATCACAACCATAAACCTGAGACCCGAAATACTTATTATCACACCAATTATCGCTTTTATGACCAACGAAGAGAGGAATCGCGCTTACCTCAGGTGGAATCAAGGCCGAAGAGTGCCAATCCGAGGGCGAAACAACAGCAGCAGTTATATAGTTCAATGATAAGATCCAAAAAGCACGGTCTTGATGAATCAACGTGAGTTATCTTTAATCTGCTATTCAGTTTCCTTACAAATAAATATCATGCTTAGAGAAATAGTAAAAATAAGATTTGATGATAGTCAACACCAAGCATACGAGCAAGAAATCGAGGAGATTGAGCGCATCGCAGGAATTGATGAAGTCAATATAGAGTGAGGAGTTTAATGATTGAAGTGAAGTTTTAACCTGCTTTTTTGTTCATAGCAGTTCTCCTGAACGAATTAAAAATAACAGAATGACGTTTCTGGAAAGTTTACGTAACTTCCACAGAGAATCTGAGTCAAAGCGAAAGTTTAACGAGTCCAATTTCGTGCAATACGATCTTAATGGACTGGACGACCCTCTCAAAGGTACTAAACATACACACTCGAATCAAGCTCATCTTCCTTTCTAATAGAAACCTTTCCAACGAATTATGTTCTGAACTCCTCAAGGGAAAAACGTAAAATTCATAAACTTAATTTACAAGAATTAATCTGATTTTGATCGAAAAGTGCCACCAAAGAAGCCCTCTCACAATCCCAGTCTCAGAGCCAGCAGGGTACACTTTCGATTGATTTGATTTATTCATTTTAATGGTTGCATTTTCCCAAGAAACTTGTCAGAAGAGAAGACAAAGCAGCCACAAAGATCCAGAAAACAATTCGAGGAAGTCTTGTCAGGCGGCGCTATAAAAAACTTCTAAAAACGCAGAAACTTATCTTCCTGCACAAGGGAACCGAGCGATACGCATTAAACCCGGCTGATCCTTTTGATAAGCACACCTTCGAAGTCTTCGTTTGGTTTGAGCTCTTGAACGAAAGAATTATTTTCAATTTTTTCTCAGTGCTTACCAAAAAGTATAAACTCAAAGGCAGACTCCCTTACGAAATGAAGGACGGTCAGAATATTGTTGATCTCAAACGTCACGCTAAAGCTTTCGCCCAGGCCCACCTCCAAAAGGTTACGATTCAAGATGATGTAGTATACTTCGGAAAAGGTAAAATTCTTGTTGTTAACAACTAGTTATTAATTATTATTATTTTAAGTAACTCAGAGGGAGATAGAGAAAAATATACGAATCCTGAAGGAACACCCTGACACTAGCCCGAGTAACGGTGACATAGATATGGGAGTCACTGATTGGAAGGGCGAACAGATAAGAGGAAGCAGTGTTCCTATTGTTCCTGCTGAAAAGAAGAAGTTAACGGAAACCCAAGAATCTGTAAATGAGCCGCAAAAACCGAAATCCCTGGCATCAGACTCTAAAATCGACATTAGAAGTACTAAAGCCACGATTTCTCAGGAAAGCAAGCCTGAGATCCATCAACCAAATCAACCGAAGCCTGAAGCCCAAAATATCAAGGTTGAGGAGCTTCTGAAACCGAGACCCCAAGAGCCCAAAACTGAAGACTTGAGCGACAAACCGACAAGCCAAGCTCTGCAATCTGAACCAGTGGAATCAACTCATCAAAAGGCCCAAGATCCTCAACCAAAGCAGGTCGAGGCTGAGAAAACCAACCCAGAGGTGCTAGAAAACACAGCCACTGCTCATAATCAAATATCAGTGAAAGCAATCCAGAAAAAACAAAAACAACTAACCACAACACAGATAATACTAATTCAAAAGGCCATCAGAGGCTTTTTGAGCCGTAAGAGGTGTTTCTGTTATCAGAAAGCTTGCTGGGAGGTCATTTTCTCGAAATATTTCAAGTTAAAAGAGAGCGTGATTAACTTGAAGGTGCTACAGCAGAGAAAAAAGCTTCAAAGAGTTGAGAAGCCTTCTCCTCCAGTTCATATTATCTATGCAATGGATGTCACCGAAGAAATGCCATTTAATTCCCTTCCATTTCCTTCGAAAGCGATGAACCCGAAAAGGGCGACCCTCGAAAAGCTGCAGTCAGTTCTTGAGATAGATATCTACACTCATACAATGGCGCTTAAGCCTGAGTTCGTTCCGACGACAACTCCAGTCGTACAATCTGCTGCGAGGCAAAAAGTGGCGATTGAGGTAGATAACAAATCAGATGTAAAAACATTACGCTCTTCAGAAGTCATTACGATCGATGTTGAGACCTCTCCCCTGCAGAGTACGCCACAACCACAGAAATTGAAAATCCAAGAAAAGGTAAAACCCGAAGAAACGGGTGAGAACTCTCCTCTAAAAGAGAATTTAAACTCCCAGTTGCCTCAGAGTAGAGCTCAACAAGAAGAAACTACTGAAAAATCTGTCGAAGCTCAGGCAATACTTCCAATAGAACAGGAGGAAAAGCATTCTGTGACGAAGTGCCTTGAAACAGAGGAAGAAAAAGTAGTGGAAACCACTCCAAAACATCTTACGCAGGAAACATCCAAAGAAGATTCCAGTCCGAAAAGAGAAGAAAAGCAAAACCCTCAAAAATCATTTTTATACCTTGAAAAATTAGCAAGAGAGGCATTAACAGGCTGTTATGAGATCGCGTTGGAGAATAATAAGCAAATTCGAGAAACCCACGCAAAACGAGCAGCAACTTCTGAGAGCGACGAAGAATTCAACTCCGTAGAGCAACTTAAAATTGAGGATGAAGAAACGAACCCAGAGCCAATTCCACAAAAAACACCTCCTAACGAAGAAGCAAATAAAAAAGAAATAGAAAAAAGTGAAGTAGTGGAGCAGGACTCT